>R22__coassemble_160_pt1 | contig 51028 bp, 41 predicted proteins | sample R22__metabat2_high_PE_038 | metagenome-assembled genome bin R22
GTGCTGGGGGCATTGCTTGCATGTATCGCGGTGGCGATGGTGTTCGGCGCGTTCAACGGTTCACTGGTCGCTGTGTTTAAGATCCAGCCCATGATCGCAACGCTGATCCTCTTTACCTGCGGCCGAAGCATCGCGTACTGGATCAACGGCGGCGCGACGCCTACCGTTGAGAGCCCGATCCTGAATGCCATCGGCAGTTTTATTCCGGGCATCCCGATCCCGACACCCATTCTGATCGTTATCATCATGGCGATACTGTTCTCCCTGCTTTTCCGGTTCACCACGCTCGGTCTTTATATTCAGACCGTCGGTATCAACCAGGGAGCGGCGAGACTCAACGGAATCAACTCCGTGGGCATCAAGCTTCTTACCTTTATACTGCTCGGTGTCTGCTGCGCGGTCTCCGGTGTGATCGGCGTGAGCCGTCTGGGACTGATCAATCATGAAACACTTCTGATCAATATTGAAATGGACGCCATCCTTGCTGTCGCTATCGGCGGCAACAATCTCGGCGGCGGCAAGTTCAAGATGGTGGGCTCCATCCTCGGCGCCTACGCCATCCAGGCTCTGACCATCACCCTCTACGCCATGAAAGTCCCGTCCACGGACGTCAAGGCGTACAAGGCCGTGGTCATCATCCTCCTGGTTGTGATGGGATCCCCTGTCGTGAAAGACTTCTTTGCGAAACTGACGAAGAAACGCAAAACAAAACAAGTGGCAGATACAGGAAAGGAGGCGGTCTGATCCATGAAGAAGCTTGACTTATTCGACAGGAACCGCCGCAGGGAACCGTTGACCGATTCCCAGCTCCTTCTGACCATTACGATCTGCATTTTCGTAGTGATGTATGTGCTGGCGATCCTCATCTGGGGCGGCGGATTCAAAAAACCGCAGATGCTTTTCGATATCCTCAATGACAATGCCTACCTGATCATCATTTCCTGCGGACTGACCATTGTTATGATCACCGGCAGCATCGATATTTCCGTTGCCGGTGTAACGGCGCTGGTCACCATGGTGGACGTGGTCATACTGAACGGAGAGAGTCATATGTTCGACGGGATCATCGCCGGACTCGGCCTTGCCGCGAATTCCCGCATCTGGTTTGCGCTGCTGATGGCGCTTCTGATCGGCGCGGCCTTCGGACTGGTACAGGGCTTCCTGATCGCGTATCTGGAGATCCAGCCCTTTATCGTCACCCTGGCCGGCATGTTCTTTGCCCGCGGAATGATCACCATTGTCAGCGTCAATCCCCAGAAGGCACCCCAGGAAATCATGGACATCCTCCAGACGAGGATCGAGATGCCCCTGTTGGGCTCCTACAATAAAAAAGGCGTACTGATACCGGCACGAATGGAGATCGGCGTTGTGGTGGCGCTTGTCATCGTTGTGCTGGTATTCCTCCTGCTCCGCTACAGACGTCTGGGACGCAGCTTCTACGCGGTGGGCGGAAATATGCAGAGTGCCCTGATGCTGGGCGTGAATGTTAAAAAGACACGTTTCATGGCCCACTTCATCAGCGGTCTTCTGGCGGGTATCGCCGGCTTTGTCTTCATGATGCATGTGGGAGCCGGCAACGCGACGAACGCTACGGCGGGCGAAATGAACGCCATCGCTTCCTCCATCATCGGCGGAACGCTGCTGACCGGCGGTGTCGGCAATGTTATCGGTACACTGTTCGGCGTGCTGACGCTTACCACCATCAAGGCCATCGTTACGATCTCCGGTTTGAAGGAACCCTGGTGGCAGAGCATCACCACGGGCGCCATGCTGTGCTTCTTCATTGTTCTGCAGAGCGTGGTCCTGATGCGCCGGGGCAAGTCCAAGAATAAAAAACAATAATACACAGGACGGGTCTTCACACCCGGGAAACTTGAAGAAAAGTTGCCGGTCAAAGACCTTGTCTGGAGGTTGAAACAATGGAACAGAAAAAGACGGTTTTGGGAATAGAACTCGGCTCCACCAGAATCAAGGCTGTCCTTGTGGACGACAGTTTCAAGCCTGTCGCTTCCGGAAGTTTTGAGTGGGAGAACCAGTTGGTGAACGGTGTCTGGACCTATGCCATGGATACGGTCCGGGAAGGCATTCAGGCATGCTATGCCGACCTGAAGAAGGATTATAAAGAGAAATTCGGAGAGACCCTGACCTCGGTGGGGGCTATCGGCATATCGGCCATGATGCACGGCTATCTCCCCTTTGACAAAGACGGAAAGCAGCTGGCGGAATTCCGTACCTGGCGCAACACCATGACCGGCGAGGCGGCGGAAAAGCTCTCGGAACTGTTTCATTTCAATGTTCCCCAGCGCTGGAGCATCGCACATCTGTATCAGGCCATTCTGAACGGGGAGAAGCATGTGGGAGACATCGCCCAGCTGACAACGCTGGCAGGATATATCCACTACGTGCTTACCGGCGAAAAGGTAATGGGCATCGGCGAAGCGTCCGGCATGTTCCCCATTGACAGCAAAGCGCTGGACTATGATGAGAACATGGTCCGTAAGTTCGACGCTGTGCACGGTCAGCCGTGGAAACTCAGGGATATTCTGCCAAGGGTCCTGACCGCCGGGGAAAGCGGAGGCATTCTGACGGCAGAAGGCGCCCGGTTCCTGGATCCGGACGGGGATCTGCTTCCGGGGATCCCGGTCGCTCCCTGCGAGGGGGATGCCGGAACCGGAATGACAGCCACGAACTCCGTGCGCGTGAGCACGGGCAACGTTTCCGCGGGAACGTCCGACTTTGCCATGATCGTCACCGATCATGAGCTTGGCGTCCACAGGGAGATCGATATGGTCACAACGCCCGCGGGCGCTCCGGTGGCAATGGTCCACTGCAACAACTGCACTTCCGATATCAATGCCTGGGTCGGCCTCTTCAAGGAGTTTGCGGATCTGATCGGCGCGGACGTCGACAGGGGCAGGCTGTTTGAGATCCTCTTCAAAAAGGGCCTTGAAGGCGACGCGGATTGCGGCGGTCTTTTGAGTTACAACTATTTTTCCGGGGAAGGCGTGACGGACCTTGACGAGGGACGTCCCGTCTTTGCGCGCAGGCCTGACGCGAACTTTTCGCTGGCGAACTTCATGCGCACGCATCTGCTTTCGGCTCTTGCCACCCTGAAGATCGGCATGGATATCCTCACCGGGGAGGAGAATGTCCGGATCGACAAACTCTACGGCCACGGCGGATTTTTCAAGACGCCCGTTGTGGGACAGAAGATGCTGTCCGCGGCGGTGAACGCGCCCGTTTCCGTCATGGAGACCGCCGGCGAGGGAGGACCCTACGGAATGGCGCTTCTCTGCGCCTACATGCTCTGGAAGAAGGAGGGCGAGAGCCTTCCGGATTATCTGGACAACAGGGTGTTCGCGAACGCAAAATCCTCCACATTGATGGCGGACAAGGCCGATGTCGACGGCTTCAACAGATTTCTCAACACATACAAAGCAGCCTTCCCTGTTGAAAGGACTGCGGTCGAGGTACTGTAATGCTTGAAGAACTGAAAAAAACTGTATGCGAGGCCAATCTGAGCCTTCCGAAATACGGTCTTGTGACCTTTACCTGGGGAAATGTTTCCGGGATCGACCGCGAAAGCGGGCTGGTCGTCATCAAGCCCTCCGGCGTCGAGTATGAGGGGATGACGGCGGAGGACATGACCGTGGTGGATCTTAACGGCAATATCGTGGAGGGAAAATGGAAACCCTCAAGTGATACGGCCACCCATCTGGAACTGTACAAGGTATTTCCAAAAATTGGCGGAGTGGTGCACACCCATTCCCGCTGGGCCACAAGCTTTGCCCAGGCGGGCAAATGCATCGCTGCCATGGGGACCACACAGGCGGATTACTTTCACGGCGACATTCCCTGCACGCGCCCGATGACGGATGAAGAGATCAGGGGCGAGTACGAGAAGGAGACAGGCAAGGTCATTATCGAGACTTTCAGGTACAGGGATCTGGATCCGGACGCAGTTCCCGGGGTCCTGGTGCTTTCCCACGGACCCTTTGCATGGGGGACCGATCCCATGAACGCGGTGCACAACGCTGTTGTAATGGAGCAGTGCGCGTTTATGGATTTCTGTGCTCAGACGCTTGATCCGGAACGCGGACCCATGCAGAAGAGCCTTCTGGACAAGCATTATCTGCGCAAGCACGGAAAGAACGCTTATTACGGCCAACACTGATGGAAACATTGAACTCATATAGGAGGAAACGACCGTTTATGTAGGGAACGGCCGTTTTCTTTTCCACGGGGTATTACGGGCAACGGTGGGGTATTGTCCTATTGCCGTGGCAGACAAATAAGATTTTAGTCATTAGAACCTCCGGGTTGATAAGGGCGCATAAGGCCGTGTTTTGCGGACTGTTTCGGGGTCATGAAAACCGCCATCAAACGGGGGTAAGTGTGCAAAACGGGGCAAAACGCGGCAAATCGAGGCAGTCAAAAGTAGACTCCTGGTAGACAAATAAGGCTGATTCGTATACTGCGGATTTCATTCGGCATTGGATATTTATTTTTTAAAAAGCTCTGAGTGACTGCCAAGCCTGTAAAGCATTAACACCAATACGTCGTTCACAAACTCGTATACCAGAAGCCAGTCAGGTTCTATATGGCACTCTCGGCATCCCTTATAGTCACCGGATAAATCATGATCTTTATATCGTTCTTCCAGAATTTCGCCGTCTGCGAGTTTGCCGACAACTTCAAACAGTTTATCGGTATCCTTCCCTTGCTTCTTTGCAAGCTTCAGGTCTTTCTTAAATTGTGTTGTGAATCTTACCTCGTACTTCATGCTTCAAGTGCCGCCTTCAGAGCGTCCATATCCGTATATCCTGTTGCATCTTTGTCATAAGCCAGGGTACGACCTTCTTTTATCGCTGCTGCTGTTTCTTCATTAGGGATATCCAGTTTCAGTTCAAAAGGAATACCGTTTTCTCGGATAGTCTGTCTTAGAAACATATTGATGGCGGTGGTCATATTTAAACCGAGCGCTTCAAAAATGGTTTCAGCTTCGGATTTAACTCTCGAATCAGTTCGGATATTAATATTTGTAGTAGCCATTTTGCCACCTCCTTTTCAGCAGCAATATAACACATTGTGCGCACATCGTCAACATAGTAACAGAATTTAAGCTTGTCAGATTTCCTTCAGTCAAGCACACTCTCGAAATTTCTGCGGAATTCCGCATTTTTCTCGTGAGATGCAAACCTGATGTCCTTAATATTATCTTTCCTCAAAAGTAGAAAAACAGTATACGGATTCACTCACACCGGCCGCGTCCGGCCCTGTTTTGTCGCGTATTTTCCGTCTCCGCAGGATGTACCTTATATCCTGCCGTGGCAGATAAATAAGATTTTTATTCTATTGACCCCAACGTTACGTAATAGTTTATTATCTAATTGTGCGAAGGAGGAAATGAAAATGATGACCGTCAACGAGGTAAGCAAACTCACAGGAATCAGTATTCGGGCGCTGCAGTATTACGATAAAATCGGACTGCTGCATCCGGCTGAATACACGGAGGCAGGGTACCGGCTGTATGACGATGCAGCTTTGGAGCGCCTGCAGCAGATTATGCTGTTTCGGGAACTTGAATTCTCGCTCAAAGATATTCAGCTGATCCTTCAAAGTCCGGACTTTGACAGAGACACAGCGTTGGAACAGCAAATCCATTTGCTTTCCCTGAAAAAAGAGCATCTTGAAAACCTCATTACTTTCGCTCGCAGTTTAATTCAAACAGGAGGTACTAAAATGGATTTTTCAGCATTCAACACAGAAAAGCTGGATGAATACGCCGAACAGGCAAAGCAGAAATGGCAGAACACAGATGCGTATAAAGAGTTCTCAGAAAAGAGCAAAGGACGCTCAAAGGATATGGAAATGAATATTGCAAAAGGGCTGATGACAATCTTTGAGGATTTCGGCAAATGCAGGGACGATGACCCCGCTTCGTCGACGGCTCAGGCTTTGGTAGCACGTCTTCAGTCATTTATCTCAGAGAACTACTACAAATGTACCCCCGAGATACTGAAGTCCTTAGGAATGATGTACGGGGCAGGCGGTGAGTTTACCGAAAACATTGACAAGGCAGGCGGAAAAGGCACAGCGAAATATGTCGAACGAGCAATAGCGATTTACTGCAAATAATCGAGAACAGGCTCCGTTAACGGAGCCTGTTTTCAATTCAGCTGCTCATGCATATCCCTTATTATAAAACACTACTCGGGTTCAGGAGAAAATCAATTATTCCTGTAACAATGATACCATCCTCTGTCATCCAGGTTCTATTGTTATCCTTTACCACAATAACTTTTCTAAAACTGTCACCAATCTGATTAAGCGGCCGGCTTTCCTGCATAGTCTTTTCATGAGTATCCAAGCTTAAAGCCGATTGAATGTATACTCGCTCATATCCTTTGTTGCATATGAAATCCACCTCGGTTTGAATTCGCTTGTCCTTTTCGCGGACTTCCACAACTCCTACATCAACGTTATACCCTCTGAAGATCAGTTCATTGTAGATTGCATTTTCCATCAGATGGGTCTCTTCCTGCTGCCTGAAATTCAGTTTCGCGTTTCTGAGTCCCAGGTCTGAGAAATAGTACTTTTGCGGCGTGCTTATATATTTCCTTCCCTTTACATCGTATCGGAGGGCTTTATTTACTATGAATGCGTCTTCCAGGTACGAAATATACGCATTTACCGTATTTATTGAGAGTTCCTTCTCCTTTTGACTCACAAAAGTGTCAAGAATTTTTCGCGGATTCGTTAATGAGCCTACAGATGATGCCAGTATGTCAACTATCGAATCAAGAACATCGAAGCGTTTTATCTTGTTTCTGTTAATGATATCTGTGAAGTACGTCTGCTCAAACAAACTCTTAAGATACGATGCTTTATCCTCATCGCTTTTCTGAGACAATACAAGCGGCATGCCCCCATAGGTCAGATATGTATTCCATTCCACACTTTTGTCACCGCCAATAGCGGAATAATACTCCGAAAAAGATAATGGATTGATATGAATCTGATCTCCCCTTCCGCGGAATTCAGTAATAATATCCTTGGACAAAAACTTTGAATTGCTTCCGGTAACATAGACATCCAGATTCCGTTCATACAACAGCCCGTTTAATACAAACTCAAATCCCTGCACAAGCTGTATCTCGTCCAAAAGCAGATAATATGGATCATCATCTTTAATGAAGGAATGAATATAATCGTTAAACAATTCCGGATCACTGTGAAACTTAATATTGGATGGTTTGTCCAATTCGATTTTTATTATGTGGTCTGACGGGACGCCTTCGCTTTTTAAAAAGTTTTTGAAGATGGGATCAAGTAAATAGGACTTTCCGCACCTTCTAATTCCGGTAATCACCTTTATAAGACCGTTGTTTCTCTTATCCGCAAGACGTTTTAAATAAGTATCCCGTTTAATTTCCATACGATTGTCCTTGGATGAATATTTTTGCCAAATACGGCATTTATTTTCATTTGTATTATATCATGTGCATTACTTAAGTCAACGCTTTCGTTGAATTTTTTTGCCGTTTCTGGCAGCCATATTCATTGAAAACAGTCTGGTAAAAAAACCCGAAAAACCTTCAATTTCTGATGGTTTTCCGAGTAGAGCAATTTGCTTTATCTTTTCTCAAAAGTAGAAAAACAGTATACGGATTCACTCACACCGGCCGCGTCCGGCCCCGTTTTGCCGCGTTCTTTCCGCCTCCGTAGGGTGTTCCTTATATCCTGCCGTGGCAGATAAATAGGATTTTGATCATAGGTTCCTCCGGACCTCTAAGGGCGCATAAGGCCGTGTTTTGCGGACTATTTCGGGGTCATGAAAACCGCCGTCAAACAGGGGTAAGTGTGCAAAACGGGGCAAAACGCGGCAAATTGAGGCAGTCAAAAGTAGACTCCTGGTAGACGAATACGGGTCATTAGTTGCATTGTACAGATTTCCTCTAATTTTTCAAACAGCCAATCGGAATAACATACACACCGTCTTCACGCTTATATCCATATTCCGTTGCTGTTATGACAAGTTTAAGATCCGGCAGTCTCAACGGAACCTGCTTCTCCATTTTATTGTATTCGGAAATAAGTCTTTCTATCTTGCACAGATGCTCCGCACCCGTGTTGATTTCTTTACTTCCAAGTTTGAATTCTATCAAAGCATAACGTCCATCTTTTAGGTGAAGCACAGCATCTGCTTCTAATCCATATCGATCATGATAATATGAAATTTCACCATTCATTCCGGAAGAATAGATTTTCAGATCTCTCATACATAGTGATTCAAAGAGAAATCCAAGTGTTTTAAAATCTGTATTAAAGTAGTCTGGTGATAGTCCAAGGGATGCTACTGCTATTGACGGATCAACAAGATTTCTTTTATTTCCGGATCTAATAGCTTCTTTTGAACGAATCGCAGGACACCATGCATGAATTTCATCTATTATGTATAAATCTTCAAGATCATGGAAATATTCATAGAAAGTAGGTTTTGATATTTCCGTTGCTGATGAAGCATCTGAAAAAATAGTCTTTGTCTCTGCCAATGTACATATATTCCTTGAATAAGATTTTAAAATACGTTCTGCCCACAACGGATTCCTTTTAACATGACTGATATTGGAAATATCCGTGTGGCATGTCTGATAGACGAGATCTGATGCTATAGAAAGTGCTGCTTTTCTGTTTTCAATATCAATGCTTTGCGGCCACCCGCCGCGGCAGATTGCATATATAAGGTCATCAATAGTCAGTTTAGACTCTTCCCATTCGATATCCTTTCCATCAAAAAGGTCCATAAGTGATATGGTGCCGGAAGACTCATTACTTTCGTACAAACTCATCGGAAACATACGAAGTGTAGAAATTCTGAGTGTTCCAGTGTGTGCCGTTTCAACCTTCTGTGAAGATGAGCCCGTGAGTATATACTGACCTTTTAATCCAGAGTCATCTACATCTTTCCGTATTGCTCCCCAAATCTTTGGTGCATCCTGCCACTCATCAAACAGCCTCGGCTTGTCCCCTATCAGAAGCTTTGAAGGCATATTCTCGGCAACTGACAATAGCCTTTCTCTGATATCCTCATTCTGAAATTCTATGTAACTATTTGCAAAATGCTTTCCAGTAGTTGTTTTTCCGCAGCCTTTTGGTCCGACAATCAAGGCAGCTCCAAAAGCTTCAAGTTTTAGCTGCAGCGCCGAATCAGTTATTCTATTTCGATATTTCTTTTCTCTGTTTTCCATATCTCGATCACCTCGAGGCTCATTATACTATGTTTAACTCCTATGAGCAATTTTATTTAACAACTTTGCGACAATTTTTTTAACACTTTCGTGCCATCCGGCTCCGCCTGCTCATTTTTGCAAATAAAAAGCGAGACACTGGAAATCCAATGTCTCGCCAAATCAATGTTACTTTATTTGATTATTTGTTCTTCTTAGCTGCGTCGGCTGCGGCTTGTGCGAGAACCTGTGCCCCTGTCTGACTCGCCAGAGGGACGATCCTTTTGGCTTAGCCACGGGGAACGTCTCCTTGGCAAAATAATCCCCGCGGACGTGCCGCGGGAACGTTCTTCTAAATGATAAGATCAGAGATATTCGCCGGGGACTTCGATCACAAGGTCGGAAGTCGGGAAGCTTGCGCAGGGATGGATGAAGCCGTACTTCTTATCAGCGTAGCGGCGTCCGTCGTTCTCCTCGGGCACGAAGCAGGTTCCGGATACCAGGCGGCTGCGGCACCATCCGCACTCACCGCTGCGGCATCTGGAGGGCGCCTTAATGCCGGCACGCTCAATCGCCACAAGGACGGTCTCTTCGGAGGATGCGTTGATCTCGTACTGTTCGGGCCCCTGTTTGACCGTGATCCTGAAGGTCTTTCCAACCGCTTCCTTCGGGAATCCCTCGTGCGCGGCGATGTTTTTGGTCACGCCCAGCGCTTCCTTCCGGATATGGCGCCCCGGAAGCTCCAGCTTCGTAAGTTCGCCTTCCAGGAAGCGGTACATTGCCTCGGGACCGCAGATGAATACGCTGTACTCGTCCTCGCCGGCGACCTTTTCGATCAGGTCGGCGGTGATGAAACCGTGTTCAAAGCCTTCCTTCTCTTCGTCGGAAAGCACATGTACGACCTTGACCTTCGGGCATGCGGCGGCGATGTCGTCCAGCTCTTTTCTGAAGAGGATGTTCTCTTCGGTACGGCTGCCGGAAAGGATCGTAAGGTTGAAATCCTCCAAGCCGTCGCGGATTGCGTAAGCCATGGAAAGGAAGGGCGTGATGCCGCTTCCTCCGGCAAGTGCGATGACATTTTTCGCATCTCTCAGTCCTTCGTAGTAGAACTCGCCCTGCGGGCCGCTGATGGTCAGCTTATCGCCGACTTTAAAGTTGTCCAGCATCCAGTCTGCGGCGAAACCGCCGGGATTTCTGCGGATCGTTACGGCATATTTGCCTTCCAGCGCCCAGGCGGGGGAAGAGCTGATGGAGTATGCACGGGTCACAAAGCTTCCGTCGATGTAAAGCTTCAGCGACAGATACTGTCCCGCGCGGAAGAACGGAAGTGCGGTTCCGTCTTCCCGACCGAAAATGAACGTTTTGGATGCGGCACCCTCATGGTCGATGATCTCTTTGATCACGACGGGGATGAAATCCGGATGAAGGGCCTTTGCGTTCTTGTTGATGGCAAACTCGCCGGAGATATCCTTGGCGGGAGCTGCCTGAATATGCTGCTCACGCACCTTGGACATATTTTTGAACTTGAGCATGTCCAGTGCGCCGATGATGCTTACTTTATAATTCAGTGCCATTACTGATTACCTCCTTCTGCCCACTCGCGAAGGTCCTTGAGGGCAAGCTTGCCCACCAGAGAACCGGTGATGTAGGAACCGCTGTAGCCGTCTCCTCTGGGACCGGCAGCGCCGATGGGACGGAGTCCCTTGATCGGATAATCCTTGCCGAGCATCATCATTCTTGCCATGATGCCGTCCCACTCGTTGACTTCATAGCCGTAAACAGCGCCCTCGGGTGCATTCAGATATCTGGCGAAGGTCCAGGGGCTGGCCGTCGACATCTCGATGATGTGGCCGTTCAGGTCGATGCCGGTCTTCTCCTTGAGGATACGGAGCATCTTGTCAAATACCTTGTTCTTGAAAGCGAAGTAATCCTTCTGGGAAAGATCGTCCCAGTCGTTCTTGGAACCGATGGTCGTGATGGAACACATCGTTGTGCCCTTGGGGGAGCAGTCGGGATTTGCAACGTTGAGGGTCAGGAAGATGCAGTACTCGTTCTGGTTCAGGCCGGCGTTGATCTTTTTGAGTTCGGCCTCGGAATCGGAGCTCCCTGCCAGGAAGTAAGCGTAGCTCTCAATGCCCAGATCCTTATAGTCGCAGTCAAGCACATAGTAGGCAGTCAGCATTCTCGCGGAGAAGTCCTGTCCACGCGCGGCGACCAGTTTCTTTTCTCTCTCGGGGATCAGCTCCTTCGGCATCATCTTTCCGTAGATGATATCGGGGTTGATGTTGGGAAGGCACATCTTGCACTCGACATCGCCCATTGTCGTGCGGACTCCGCAGAGTTTATCGCCGTCAAAGAGGAATTCCTCAGCGCGGCAATTGAACCATGCCTCGCCGCCCAGTTCGTAGAAGCGGTCCAGCATCGCCATGGAGATCTCATGAGAGGTGTGCTTCGGGATGAAGGCACCCATGCGGACGTAACGTTGCATCATGGAAGCGTAATGGAAGAAGGACAGGTGGTTCAGATCCATGCCGAGATAGCCCCAGTAGACCGACAGGATGTCCTGACATTTCTGCGGCAGGCCGATGGCTTTAAATACCTTGCTGGTCGGGTATGCGCCCAGCTTGAGCATATGGGGGTATTTTTCCTTCATGACCGCGGGATCTGCGTGGCCGTTGGAGGCGGAAGTGTAATTGGCGCCCTGGCGGATTTCCTCATAGATTTCGAACAGGTCTTCCATCTTCTTGCGGCTGCCGGGCACGTAGTATTCCATCTTGTCGATGAATGCGTCGATGCCGTGGGGCATGGAGACATCCATCGGCGTTCCGTCAGAATAAATAGAGACAACGCGGAAGCACTCGGGCACCTCGACCCAGTCCAGCTTCACGCCGTACTCGTCGAACAGGCCGCGGATCTCGCCGGGATTGTTCCCCGGTCCGACATCGCAAAGCTCGTGCAGCGAGGGCTCGATCTCAAATCCGCCGCGGACGAAGCTGGTCGCACAGCCGCCGGGCAGATTGTGCTGCTCGATCAGCAGCGTCTTCTTTCCTGCTGTCTGCATTCTCAGCGCAGCGGAAAGGCCCGCGCAGCCGGAGCCGACGACGACAACATCGTATTGTTTTTTCATTTGATGACCCCTTTCGGATGATTTGCGATTTAGCCAGAGGGAACGTCCCCCCTGGCGAATAATTTCATTATATTACAGACGGGCGTTTTGTGATAGAGGAGACTCACAGTCAGTTAGATAAGGTTAGATGTGTCCTCAAGATATGATAGTTGATGTTTTTAGTGTCCTTATCTATATTCCTATTTTAGATTTTTTCGTATTTTTGCAAATATCTTAAGCAACAATTCTCCCACTCACTGAATTATGATCATCAACGACAAGCGCAGCCAGGAGAAGAACGCGCGGAAATAGACCGCATGTATTTTACTGCTTGAGGGCTTTATACAGCTGTTTCTGCGTGGGGAGACGTTCCCATCTCGGGATGGATGTATCGAAGTACTTTTTCAGACTGTCCTTTTGTTCGCTGCTCAGAAGCGGGAGAAGAGTCATGATGTGATTCTGGACCGCGGTCAGAGTGAGCGCGGCCATCTGGGGACAGTCGTATTTTTTGTCTGCACGGATCAGTTCACAGGCGGCGGCGAAAGCCTCATTGCTGTCCTGGATCCCGGAAACCGCGTCGCCAACGGCGTCATAGAATTTCTGGTGGCAGGGATCGTCTTTCGGTCCCTTTCTCATTCCGAAAAGCCCGTCGGCGGGACCGGCCGCTTTGATAGCGGCGTCTACTTCTTCCAGATATTTTTCGATCAGGGCTGTGATCTGTGTTCTTTCCATGCTGAGCCTCCCGACTGGTCTTTCTGATGTCAATATTGCATATTTCATCGCCGAATGCAACGGAAAATATTCCGGAACAACGGAATCCGGACAGGGTTATAACCTATTTTTGTTTTTTATAACCTATTTACGGGAATTACGGCTTGTAATCGGATATTGCATAGGTTATAATGCGGAAAACGACCGTTTAAGGGGGAATATTCTTGCAGAATCTGGACATGGCGGAACTGGAAAAGGAGATCGCCTCCCTGCCGGCGGGATATATTTCCAGGAAACGGATCAACGGCACGGAACGCTATTATCTGCAGTGGACGGAAAACGGGAAGATCAAAAGCAGATACATCAAGTTCCCGGAACTTGAGCAGGTCCGGGCCGGAGTGGAAAAAAGAAAGGAATTGCAGGCGCTGCTGAAGCGGTTGCGCGCCGGGGAGAAGATCCCGGCAGGCGGGCCTGTCAAGGAGGGTAAAAGGATGGAAGGATTCCAAAAGTCAAAAAAACTGGAGCATGTTCTGTACGATGTCCGCGGACCGGTGGTGGATGAGGCTGCCCGCATGGAAGAAGAGGGCATGACCATTCTGAAGCTGAACATCGGGAACCCGGCTCCGTTCGGATTCACCGCGCCGGAGGAAGTGATCATGGACATGCGGGATTCCATCGTGAATTCCCAGGGCTACTCCGATTCCAAGGGGATCTTCGCCGCCAGAAAGGCGATCATGCAGTATGCCCAGATCAAGAAACTTCCGAATGTTTCCATGCGTGAGATCTACACCGGCAACGGTGCCAGCGAGTTGATCCAGCTTTCCCTCAACGCCATGCTGGACCACGGGGACGAGGTCCTGATCCCGTCTCCGGACTATCCGCTCTGGACGGCCTGCACGAATCTGGCGGGAGGCAAAGCGGTCCACTATCTCTGCGATGAGGCGTCGGAGTGGCTGCCGGACATTGAGGATATCAAAAAGAAGATCACGGACCGCACCAAGGCCATCGTGGTCATCAACCCGAACAATCCCACCGGAGCTCTCTACCCCAGGGAGATCCTGGAGCAGATCGTGGAAGTCGCGCGGCAGCACGGGCTGATGATCCTGTCTGACGAGATCTACGACCGTCTCGTTATGGACGGGGGAGAACATGTCTCCATCGGCTCCCTCGCGCCGGATCTGTTCTGCATCACCTACAGCGGTCTTTCCAAATCCCACATGGTCTGCGGATTCCGCGTGGGCTGGATGATCTTCAGCGGAAACAAGAAGATCGCGAAAGACTATATCGAGGGCGTGAACATGCTTTCCAACATGCGTCTCTGCTCCAATGTTCCCGGTCAGTCCATCATACAGACGGCCCTGGGCGGGTACCAGAGCGTCAACGAGTATATCGTTCCCGGCGGACGGATCTTCGAGCAGCGGAAATATGTGTATCAGGCGCTCAACGACATTCCCGGGATCAGCGTCGTCTACCCGAAGGCGGCGTTCTACATGTTTCCGAAGATCGATGTCAAGAAGTTCAATATTCATGACGATACCCAGTTCGCGCTGGACTTCCTCCGGGAGAAGCGCGTCCTGATCGTTCCCGGAAGCGGGTTCAACTGGAAGGAACCGGACCACTTCCGCGTGGTCTATCTGCCGCGTCTGAGCGTGCTGCAGGAGACAATGGTGAAACTGAAGGACTTCCTGGCCCATTACCGCCAGTGAAGTGTTCCGTGATTGTCAAAAAGCTGGAAAAAGGTTACAATTTCCCTGTCCGGATATCCGGACGGGGATTTTTTGGAAAGGAGTACGGCGATGAACGCAAGAACGTTACAAACGGTCGAGTTTGACAAGGTTTTGAACATGCTTCGCGAGTACGTGGTCTCCCAGATGGGAATGGAGGAGACGGAAAAACTCCGTCCCAGTCATGATCTGGACAAGGTGGAGCGTATGCTCCGGGAGACAGAGGAAGCGGACAGCATCTGCAGAAGGACCGGAAAAACACCGGTGGACAGCTTCCCGGATATCCGGGAGACTCTTCGCCGGATCCACGCGACACTTGCTTTGACGCCCAGAGAACTCCTGCAGACAGCATCCTGCCTCCGGGCATGCCGGGCGGCATCGGACGTGCTGGGGAAAGAGGACGCCGAAAATTCCCTGCTCAGGCAGATCGGAAAACGGCTTCCCTCCTACCGCTCGCTGGAGGAGAAGATCAACACCTGCATCCTTTCCGAAGAGGAGATCGCGGACAACGCTTCTTCCGAACTTGCGGCCATCCGCAGACAGATGCGTCTGACCAACGAGAAGATCCGTGAAAAACTGAACCAGATGATCAAGAGCTCGACTTTCCAGAAATACCTGCAGGAGCCCATCATCACGGTCCGCGAGGGAAGGTTCGCCATCCCCGTGAAAGCGGAGCACCGGGCACAGGTCCCCGGACTGATCCATGATACGAGCAGCAGCGGCGCCACGCTGTTTATCGAGCCCGCCGTAGCGGTGGAGCTCGGGAACGAGTTCAAGAGACTGCAGGGAGAGGAACAGCGGGAGATCGACCGGATATTGGCGAATCTGACCGCCTGTGTGGATCCTGTGGCGGATGAACTGATCGGCGGCATGGAGATCCTTGCCAAACTGGACATCATCTTTGCCAAAGCGCTTCTCGCAAGGGATATGCGAGGCGTCCGGCCGCAGATGAACAATGAAGGCCGCATCCTGATCCGGGGCGGCAGACATCCTTTGCTTGACAGGACCACGGTGGTCCCGGTGGATGTCTGGCTCGGCGAGGAGTTTTCGACGCTGATCATCACGGGACCGAACACCGGCGGTAAAACGGTAACGCTGAAGATGGTGGGACTGTTTTCCCTCATGGCGATGACCGGCATGTTCGTTCCGGCGGATCTCGGAACAAAACTTTCCGTTTTCAAAGAAGTATATGGGGATATCGGGGACGATCAGTCCATTGAGCAGTCCCTTTCCACATTCTCATCCCATATGAAGAACACCGTAAGGATCCTCAAGGGCGCGGATGACCAGTCTCTGGTCCTGCTGGACGAGCTGGGAGCCGGAACGGACCCTGTGGAGGGCGCGGCACTGGCCCAGGCGATCCTGGAAACGCTTTCCGAACGTGGATGCAAGACCATGGCCACCACCCATTACAGCGAGATCAAGGCTTTTGCGATGACCAGACCCGGCATGCAGAACGCCAGCATGGAATTCGATGTCCGCAGGCTTTGCCCGACATTCCGGCTGCATATCGGCCTGCCCGGGAAATCCAACGCCTTTGAGATCTCGGAACGCCTCGGCATGGGGGCGGACGTTATTCAGCGGGCGCAGAACTATCTGGAGAAGAAAGATATAGCCTTTGAGGATGTGCTTTCCGGAGCGGAAGAGGCGCGGCGGGAAGCGGACCGGATGCGTGAAGGCGCTGCGCGGGACCGTGTGGAGGCGGAGAAGATCCTGCAGGAGATCCGGGCGGAACAGGAAAAACTCCAGCGCGAGAAAGCGAAATGGAGAGAACAGGCGAAAGAGGAGTCCCGGCAGCTGATCCGTGAGACCCGGAAGGAAATGGAGACCGTCATCGCCGAACTGCGGGCGTCCGGAAACCCGGGAGCGGCCGCGGAGCGGGCCATCCAGAAAGCGAGAGACCGGGTGCGGGAAAAGGAGGCGGCGTTTGCGGAGCAGACGGACCGCCGGATGAGCGGAGAGGGATCCTTGCCCTCCGTCATTCCGGGGCAGACCGTTTTTGTGGAATCCGTGGGACAGACAGCCACCGTTCTGAAGGCACCGGACGCCAAAGGCGAAGTTTCCGTTCAGGCCGGCATGGTGAAGATGAAAGTCCCCCTTGTGGATCTCAAACCGGTCCAGGAGAAGGAACAGAAAAAGAAGGCCGGAACCGGCACGTTCAAGACCGCTCTTCATGAAAGCGGCAGAAGTTTCCTGGAACTGGATCTGCGTGGAAAGATGGTGGACGAGGCCGTGGTGGAGATCGACCGCTTCATTGATGACGCGCATCTTGCCGGGATCGGACAGATCACCCTGATCCACGGAAAGGGCACCGGAGCGCTCCGGAGCGGGGTCCATGCCTATCTGAAGAACCATCCTGGCGTGAAGGACTTCCGGCTCGGAGCTTACGGCGAGGGAGACGCCGGCGTCACCATCGTGACATTGAAATAAGTACCAATTGCATGGAATAAAGGCATTTTCCGAAAGGACCGGCACTGCGGCCGGTCCTTTGTTTCGTATTCACAAACGAGATATTTTGTGGTAAACTACACAGTGTATAGGTATGAAAATATCATTGTCCCGTTGAAGGAAAGGATGTTTTGTTATGGAAACCAACCCGAATGTGAATAATACGATCCTGGTCATTGACGATGACCGGAACATTCTCGCGATCATTGAACTGTACCTGAAGAAGGCCGGATTCAATGTACAGACCTGTGCGGACGGAAATACCGCGCTGGCCATGTTCCACGAGACAAGACCCGCGCTGGTCGTTCTGGATGTTATGCTGCCGGGCCGCGACGGCTGGGAGGTCCTGCATGACATCCGCCAGGAGAGCAAGACGCCTGTCATCATGCTGACCGCCAAGGGCGGGACCGGAGACAGGGTCCAGGGTCTGGAACTGGGGGCCGACGATTATGTTCCGAAGCCCTTTGACGCGAAAGAGCTCATCGCGAGGATCAAGGCGGTCCTGCGCAGGAGCACCCCGGTGGATCCGGAGAGGACCATCACCATGCCGGGACTTTCGGTCTCTCTTGAGAACTATTCCGTCATTCTGGACGGCAGACAGCTTGAGATGCCGCCCAAGGAGATCGAGCTGCTTTACTTCCTGGCGGCCCATGAGGGGAAGGTCTTTACCAGGGAACAGCTTTTGGAACAGGTTTGGGGATTTGATTTCTTCGGCGATTCCAGGACGGTGGATGTCCACGTGAAAAGGATCCGTGAGAAGATCGGAGAGGATCACGTGTGGCAGCTGAAGACTGTCTGGGGAGTCGGCTATAAATTTGAACAGGAATAAAGGAGCCGGCAACTGATGCAGCGCAGGGACTTGCTCCAAACTCTTTTTTCCCGTATGCTCGCGGTTTTCATGACCGTTATGCTCGGATTGATTCTGATCCTGGGCATAGCGGTTATTGCTATTTTACGGGCACAGGAAATGGGGACCAAAGTGGACTCTGTGCGCACCGGGATGACCGAGGTCGTGAACATCGAGCAGCGCAGGCTGAACGGTTATCTTCCGGAGGATGAGGCGAAGCAGAAACTGCAGACGCTGGCTCTGGGGAACGATCTACTGATCGACATCTATGACCTTTCCGGCGGTTCCGAGCATTACTTCGGAAACACCAAGTGGAACGTCTGCGCGTCGCAGGAACCGGATTCCGAGGTGCGCAGGACGCTGGTCATGAGCGCCGCGGCGGGCAACACGGAGACCAGGTCCTATTTCTCCAAGGATACGGGACTGCGGGTCATGACCAAGTACAACACTCTGCCGGAGCAGGGGACGGCCACCCATCTGATCCTCGTGCACGGGGATGTGACGAATGTATTTGAGACGACGAAGGATCTGATCCTGATCGTGGCGCTGGTGCTTCTGGTGGGGATCCTTGTGGGTCTGATCGCTGTCTACAGTACGACATCCGCGGTCACACGTCCGTTCCGGGAGGTCAACGATGTGGTGCAGCAGTACAGCAAGGGGGATTACAACGCCAGGATCCCGATCTCCAATACCGCCGAGGCGACACAGCTCGCCATGAGCTTCAACAATATGGCGGACCAGCTGGAGGATCTGGAGGCGACCCGGCAGAGCTTCGTGGCAAACGTCAGCCATGAGCTGCGTTCCCCGCTGACGTCCATGAAAGGTTTTCTGGAGGCCATGCAGGACGGTACGATCCCGCGGGAGGAATACGACCAGTATCTGGATATCGTTCTTTCCGAAACGAAACGTATGGCATCCATGGTCAACGACCTGCTGGACCTTGCCAGGATCGAATCCGGGAAGATATCCATCAAGCTGGAGATTTTTGATATCAACGAACTGATCCGCCGTACCCTGATCACCTTCGAGGCCAGGATATATGAGCGGAAGATGGATGTGGAGATCCGCTTCGCCCAGGAGCAGTATTACGTGGAGGCGGACAATGCCCAGATATCCCAGGTGGTCCGGAACCTGATCGACAACGCGATCAAGTATTCGCCGGACGGATCCAAACTCAGGATCGCCACCTATGCCATGCGCCGGGAGGTCTATGTCAGCATCCAGGACTTCGGACAGGGGATCCCCGTGGAGGATGTTCCCCATGTGTTTGACCGGTTCTACAAGGTGGAAAAGGCCCATACTCCGTCCAAGCAGAGCGGAACGGGACTGGGTCTGTCCATCGTCAAGAGGATCATCGATCAGCACGGACAGAAAATTACACTGAAAAGCGCCAGAGGCAAGGGCAGCACGTTCACTTTTACGCTGAAGCGCGCACCGGATCCCAGACGCATGCAACAGGGCCAGGATAACGGTTATCCCGGCAGATAATTGCGATAAAAGGAGGGCGGTCTCCGCTTTGGACACATGACACGGGACCGCAAATGAGGAATGGAGAAGAACAAACAAGCAAAAAGCGGGATCAGCGCGTTTGGAATCGTCGTTATCGTGCTGGTCGTTCTGCTCATCGGGGCTTTTGTTGCCGGGGTGTTTATCCTTCGCGATCAGTTCAAGAGCGTGGTCGAGGCAACGGATCAGGCAGTCACGGAATTTCCGGAGCAGTTCAAGCAGGAGTTTGAAAACGGGTTCGGTCAGCAGTTTGGGGTGGATATTGAGGGTGAAAAGGAAGAACCTGAAGAGCCTCATGCGCCCCAGGCAACTCCCGTTCCCACACCGGTCGCCTCCGAAGAGGACCGTATCATGCCGGAACTGGACGGACAGGTCCCTGAGGGACTGTCTTCCGGTTCGGATCTGATCCCCGCCATTTTCGAGAACGTATCCGATTCCGTGATCGGGGTCATCCATTACAGGAGAGTGCAGAACGTTCTGACGACCTACGGGACGGGGACCGGATTTGTGGTATCCTCCAGCGGCTATATCCTTACCAACGCACACCTTGTGGAGGACGCGGAGAAGGTAACGGTCATGTTCCCCAACGATGAGGAACTGGACGCAAAAGTCATCGGCATGGACGTGGATACGGACGTGGCGGTCCTGAAAGTGGAGAAAGAGGGACTCAAAGCCCTTGCTCTCGGGAATTCGGACAACGTGCGTGTCGGCGAATTTGTTCTGGCGATCGGAAACCCGCTGGATATGAAACGGCTGGCGAACACGCTGACCTTCGGAATCATCAGCGCAAAGAGCCGTGAGGTCACCATTGACGGACAGACGAATTACTTCCTGCAGACGGACGCGTCCATCAACTTCGGAAACAGCGGCGGTCCGCTGCTCAATATGCGCGGCGAGGTCATCGGCATCAACAGCGCCAAATCCGTGACGGCGGGCTACGACAACTACGGCAACCCCATCAGCGCGGAGGGCATCGGATTCGCGCTCCCCATCAATACGGCGGTGGATATCATGGAGGAACTGGTCAAGAACGGCTCCGTGGAGCGGCCCGCGGTGGGCATCACCGTTACTTCCTATACCAAGACCCAGGCGGAACTTGTCGGGATCGAGCCGGGCACCTATGTCCAGAGCGTCGTGAAAGACGGCCCCGGTTCCAAAGCGGGTCTCCGGGCCGGAGACAGGATCGTGTCGGCGGACGGCATGGAGATCATGGACCAGTCCGAACTGGTCAGCCTCATTGAATCGAAGAGGGTCGGAGAGGAGATCGTGCTCGTCGTTTCCAGAGACGGCAAGGAGATCGAGTGCAGACTGCAGCTCGGCAACAAGGCCTCCATGGACTTTGACGATACGGACGCGGCGGACGGGCAGGAAAAATCCAAATAAAAGGACCGGGAGCAGGTTCGCGGGATCCGTAAGGAAACGTCCCTGCTCCCTTTGTATTTGCGTATGGCTTACATTGAACTGCATGATGTGAAAAAACAGTACAGAATGGGCGAGATCACCATCAACGCTCTGGACGGGGTGGACCTTTCCGTGGAGAAGGGGGAACTGTGTGTCATCGTAGGGCCTTCCGGAGCCGGAAAGACCACGCTTCTGAACATTCTCGGCGGCATGGATACCGTTACTTCCGGACAGGTCATCGTGGACGGGGCGCATGTGGAACGGTACAACCAGAGGACCCTGACGCTGTACAGGCGGGAGATGGTCGGTTTTGTGTTCCAGTTCTATAACCTTGTCCAGAATCTGACAGCCAGGGAGAACGTGGAGCTCGCGGTGCAGATCTGCGAGGAGTCGCTGGATGTGGACCAGGTGCTGGATCTGGTGGGTCTCAGCGACCGGAAGAAGAACTTTCCCGCCCAGCTGTCCGGCGGAGAACAGCAGCGTGTTTCCATTGCCCGCGCGCTGGCAAAGAACCCGAAGCTGATGCTCTGTGACGAACCTACCGGCGCGCTGGATTACCAGACCGGAAAACAGGTCCTGAAACTGCTGCAGGACTGCTGCAGGAAGCAGGGCATGACTGTCATCATCATTACGCACAACGCGGCGCTGAAGCCCATGGCGGACCATATCGTCACCATCAAAAACGGGCGGATCGCCGAAAGCATTTACAACCCGAATCCTGTTTCGATCGACATGATCGAATGGTAACCGTTCCATGAAGACGAAATACCTTTTGAGAAATCTGTTCCGGGAGATCGCGCGTTCCATGACGCGCTTTCTTTCCATTTTTTTTATTTCTCTGATCGGTGTTTCCTTTTTCGCGGGGATCCGGGCGGCCTGCCCCGACATGCGTCTCACTGCCTACAACTATCTGAAAAAGAACAAACTGGCGGATATCACCGTTGTCTGTTCCAAGGGACTGTCGGAGGACAACATTGAGGATCTGAAGAGGATCAAGGGCGTGGAACTGGTCATGCCGCTGTTTTCCACGGATGCCATGGCGCTTGTGGAGGATACGGCGGACGCGGTGGAGGTCAATCTGCACCTGATCTCCATGCCTTTTACAAAGGAAGAAAAGGGCGCGAAGCTCAATGTCGTGCCGGAATACGATATCAGCAAAGACCCCTTCCCCATGAACGTTCCGGACATCACGGAGGGAAGACTTCCCGAGACGGACCGGGAGATCGCGCTGGATGAGCGGCTGAAAAAGAACATGCAGGTCTCCGTCGGCTCCACGCTCCGCCTGAGCGCCAACGGCAATTCCCAGGAGGTGACCGTCACCGGGTTCATCGAGTCCCCGAAGTACATTTCCACCTTCGACCGGGGGAACAGTTCCATCGGGAACGGCGACAGCGACGGATTCGGATATCTTTCCGGAAACACCATCGGAAAACTGGGATCCAAGATGCCTCTTCTGGCCGCCATGACCACCCGGTATACCGAAGCGGACATACTGGTGGAAGACGCCGCCTCGCTGAACTGCTTTGAAGAGGAGTATACGGAACTCATCGACCGGGTCAGGGAACGGCTTGAGAAATACGGGGATTCCCAGGAGGGGACCTGGTATATCCGTACTAGGGAGGACAACGCCGGATATCTGGATTATTCCGAGAACACGGAACGGATCGAGGCGGTGGGCAACTTCTTCCCGCTGATCTTCCTTCTGGTGGCCATGCTGGTGGCTCTGACCACCATGACCCGTATGGTGGAGGACCAGCGCATCCAGATGGGCACGCTCAAAGCGCTGGGCTATTCCAGGGGCCAGATCGCCATGCAGTACCTGCTGTACGCTGTCCTGGCGAGTCTGAGCGGGAGCCTGATCGGGGCACGGTTCGGCTTCTGGCTGTTCCCGGATGTCATTGTCAATTCCTACGGCATTCTTTACAGACTGCCGGGTTACCATATGGTCTACTGGCCGGATATCGCTTTTAAATCCATCGCGCTGATCGTGGGGTGCGTGACAGTCACTTCGGCCCTTGCCTGCGCGGCGACGCTGCGGGAGGTGCCCGCGACCCTGATGCGTCCCAAGGCGCCGAAACCGGGGAAACGCGTTCTTCTGGAGTATGTGGGATTTATCTGGAACCATCTGGGATTCACCACGAAGGTGACCATCCGTAATCTGTTCCGGTATAAAAAACGGTTCTTTATGTGCGTTATCGGCATTGCCGGCAGCTGCGGGCTCCTTGTAACGGGATTCGGCCTTTCCGATTCCATTTACGGCATGATCCCGGAACAGTTCGACCGTCTGTGGACGGTGGATCTGGAGGTATACACCTACGACAAACTGCCCCTGGAAGAGATACGGACCCTTACGGATTCCGTGGATACGGAAGGGAAACTCCGGAATACCGCCTTCTGCTACGACAAGATGGCCACGGCCGGAACGAAGGAGAAGATTGGAACGGACATCCATGTATTCGTAACGGAGGATCCGGAAAACTTCACAAAGATGATCCATCTGACGGACGACAACGGTCAGCCCATCTCCATGACGGACAGCGGGGTCGTTATCTCCAGGAAACTGGCTGAGACCTACGGACTGGGCGCGGGGGATACCATCTCCGTAAAGATCGGGGACGATACGTACGAAGCCCCGGTCGACGCGGTCACCGAAAACTATGTCTATCATTACGTGTATTTCACGGTCCCGTGCTACGAGCAGGTCACCGGGGAGAAAGCGGGATTCAACTGCATCTTCGCCAACGTGGACGGGTACCCGGAAGCCGGCGAGACGGAAAAGAAGGCGATCGAGGACGACTGGAACACCAGGTTCCTTGCCGACAGCCGTGTCTATCTTTCCATGTTCCTGTCGGATGTGTATCTCAACATCTATGACGCGCTCAGCGTGCTGAACTACGTGGTCTGGATCCTGATCATTTCCGCGGGGGCCCTGACGTTCGTTGTCATGCTGAACCTGACGAACATCAACATCACGGAACGCCGGCGGGAACTTGCCACGCTGAAGGTCCTCGGGTTCACGGATCACGAGATGTACGACTATGTGTTCCGGGAGAACGTGGCCCTTGCCGTGATCGGAACGGCGGTAGGGCTGCTTTTCGGTACCTATCTCCACCGGTTCCTGATCACCACGGTGGAAGTGGACCTGGTCATGTTCGTGCGCCGCGTGGACGGGAGCAGCTACGTTTACAGCGCGATCCTGTCGATCCTGTTTGCGCTGATCGTGAATCTGTTCATGCGCAGGAAGGTGCGGGCGATCGATATGGTGGAATCCCTCAAGAGCGCGGAATGAAAAAGACGGACGGATCCGGCGCTTTTGTGGTAAGATAGGGTACAGTATTTCATGAAAGGAAGACACGCGTTTCCACGGAGGATAACGCAAACCATGCGTTTATGAAAAAATCAGTCAAGATATTATGCATCATTTTTGCCGCACTGTTCGTACTGAGCGGTCTGGTATCCATTCTGCTGGGCATTTTCGGATGAGCTCCCTTTGCAGGAAAATACTCTGCATACTGCTCGTCACCGCGCTGGCGGCGCCCCTTTCCGTTCACGCTTTTGCCGAGGAAGAAACGGAGGAGGCTGTTTCGCAGCGCACGGAAACGGTCTATGTGGACACGGACGCGGAGGGAAACGTCACCAAGGTGCAGTCCAGTGTCTATCTGACCAATCCGGGAAAAGAGAGCGAACTGTCGGATGCCGCGGAGCTGTCGGACATCAAATGCCTGACGCAGAACACATCGCCTGAAAAGAAAGACGGTGTCTGGGTCTTCCAGGCGGACGGAGAGGATGTCAGCTACCAGGGGACATCGGAGGCGGACAGACTTCCGGTCACCATGAGGATCGTTTACGAACTGGACGGAAAGACCGTCACGCCGGCGGAGATCGCCGGAAAATCCGGACATGTCCGGATCACGGTATCTTATACGAACAACTGCTCCGAGACCAAAAAGGTCAACGGAAAGGATGTTCTTCTCTATACACCGTTTACCGTTATAACCATGGCGGAACTGGGAGAGCAGTTCAAGCATGTTACCGCCACAAACGCGAAACTGATGACGGATGCCGGGGCGAACACCGTGTTCGCCACCACATTCCCGGGACTTGCCGCGAGCCTGGATACGGAAGCCAAGGACAATCTTTCCGAAAGCTTTTCCTTTGAGGCGGATACGGACTCCTTCTCCCTGGATTCCATGACGGCCATACTGGTGCCGAATCTTCTGAGTTCGGACGATGTGAAGGATCTGGATGATCTGAACGATTTCGTGGACGGCGTGGACGAGCTGAACGATGCCGGCGAAAAGCTGAAGAAGGGCGCCAAGTCCCTGTACAACGGTCTGTCCTCCTATGTGGACGGAATGATGAGCTTCGGTGAGGCGGTGGGAGAAACGGCGTACGGCGCGGAACAGATCCGTTCCGGTGTGGCATCCGTGGACACATCCGGCCTGAACAGCGCGATCTCAAGCGCGGCCGATGCGGCGGGCGATGCCGTAACCGATATCAGCGCGGCGATCGGAACGATTACCGGAACGCTGGATCCGGAACAGCTGGATGCGATCTCCGGAGCGCTGTCGAAACTGGAATCCGCGGCGAGGAGCGCCGGGACGGCGGAAGGGATCCTCAAGAGGATCCCCGGGATCGATCTGAGCGAGCTGAAAGAAGGCACATCGGAACTGGCGCACGGTCTGGGAGAAGTGGAGAACGCGGCGAGAAAACTTGTGAGTTCCGCGGATAAACTCCGGAAGGGAGCGTATTCGCTTTATAAAGGACTGAAGAAATTCTGTAACGACGGTCTGAAGGAACTGGATGAGCAGACGGGCGATCTTTCGGTCACAGCGGACAGAAAGGACGCGATCCTGGAACTGGGAGAGGCGTACGCCGGGTATTCTTCCGATACGGTCACGGACGGTTCGGTCAAGTTCATGTTCTCAACGGAGGAGATCCGCCCCGCGGAAGAGAAAGTTCCCGAGGGAACGGAGGGGATCTGGAAGGACGATTCCGAACCCGGGCAGGAAGAGAGACAGGAGGAATCCATCCAGCAGAAGGCCGGGGCCGTTCTGGACCGGTTCGCGGACTTTTTCAGAGGACTGTTCGGACGGTGAGAGTTTTCCCCGGAGAGAACGGGGATCCGGAATCACGGAAGATCAGACACGGTGGTATGGAAGAGGCGTCCTTTTGGGCGGCCTCTTTTTCAGTTGCTCCGTCCGCAGACTTTGGACCGTTTTTCCGGGAGCGCTGCCGGGTTTCCGGCAAAAGAAAAGCGGCAGTTTCCGCTGCCGCATACACTCCAGTATGGAGAGGACCGGAAAAAATAATATATTATTTCCGGACGTATTTCGATTTTCCGAAGGCGAGGATCATGATGAACAACGGCTCCAGGAAAACGAGACCGAGGCCGAAAAAGACTCCGTGACCGTAGGCTTTGGACAGTTTGAATTTCTCGATGATGGCCAGGACCCCGGCGAAGGCGGAAACGACATCCAGAACGACTTTCGCGGTCTCACTGAGATTCTCGGACTGAAATACACCGACTACGATGCCCAGCAGAACCACGATGACACCGATGATCTTTTTCCAGGAAACGCCGTACCTGGCGATGGTGTTCCAAACAGGGATCAGGGACTGCCATCCGCCGTGACCGGCCTTGCTGAGAAGTTTCCAGTTGGCGATGATGTTCAGGACAAAGAAAACGATGACTCCGATCAACGCGGCAATGCCCGCTCCGGCCAATGTTTGTCCAACAGAAATTGATTCCATATTGCAAACGACTCCTTGTATTTATGATACAGGCATTATATCACACCGCAGAACGGACAGGAAAAGAAAAACTTCCGGGGAACGGTGGTATACTCGTATTGACCCGGAAGGACCGGGCGGAGAAAGGACACTGTATGAAGAAAACAGAAGAGATCGAGATGACTCATTTCATGAGGATGGCCAACGGTCTGGAGGTGGCGTATTCCCGCCGGCAGCCGGACGGGACGGTTCTGGTGAACGTGCTGGAAAACATTTCGGAGGATTCCTTCCGGCAGATGACGCTTTCCCTGCCGGCTTTCACCGTTTCGGAGAACAGCGGATTCACGGAGCCGGAGATCGGGGAGATCGTCGCGGAGCTCCGTCCGTTTTCCGAAATGATCGGGCAGCTTTCCGAACTCTGATCCGGATCTCCGAATCTGACGGAAACGGGGAGAAAAGCGCTCCCTTCTTTGAAATCTCTCGGAAAAGAAGAAAAACTGACAGAAATATGATAAAATATAGGGTAATTGTAATTTGGGTCGTCAGGCCCGGATACATGAACCAATAACAAACCGACGGCAGTGGAGAAAAACAAATGCAGAATTCTGTAGATGCGGCAGATAGAAGAAAAAAACGGAGGAGGACGCTGATCATTGTGATCGCCGTCATCGCGGCGGCAGTCGCCGTGGGACTGTATTTCCTGCTCCGGGGGGAGACCACCGACAACGTGGCCTATGTGCAGACCGTTTCGGACATCGTGGAGCAGAACGGCGGCGTGATCTTCAGCGACCGTTATTCCGGTGTCGTGGAAGCGGAGAACACGGTCAAGATCCGGCTGGATGAGGACAAAAAGGTCGAAAAGTGCTTTGTGGAGGTCGGCCAGGCGGTCGAAGTGGGCACGGCACTGTTCTCATATGATGTCGAGAAGCTGAAAATGACCTACCAGCAGCTCCTGATCGACTACGAGACGCTTCTGAACAACTGCACCTCCTACTCTGAAGAGATCAAGAGTCTGGAGAAGCAGCTGAAGAAAGCCAGGGCGAAAGCGAAGGCCGAGCTCAACGTGGAGCTGCAGACCGCCAAACTGAACCTGATGAAAGAGGAATACGAGTCCAAGGAGAAGAAAGAGGCTCTGGACGAGGCGGAAGCGATCATTTCCGACAATATCGTCCGGGCTTCCGCGGCGGGGACCGTACGGGCCATCAACCCGCCTTCCTCCGACAGCGACAGCGGCGGCGGACAGTCCTCGGATGATCCCTACATGACCATCGTGTCCAACGAGGACCTCTGGATCAAGGGGACCATTTCCGAGCAGGGCGCTTACAAACTCAATACGGGCACTCCCGTTACGGTGCGTTCCAGGATCGACAGAAACAAGATCTGGACGGGCTCCGTCGCGAAGGTGAACACGGAAGCGCCCATCAAGAATGAAAACAACTATTACTACGTTTCCCAGGATTCCTCGGAAACAGCCAGCAAATACGCGTTCTATGTTTCCCTTGAGAATACCGACGGTCTCATGATGGGACAGCATGTCTATATTGAATTCGGCACCGGCCCGTCGGGAACGGCGGGGATCTGGCTCTCCTCCGGATATCTGGTGGAAGAGAACGGAAACTACTACGTGTACGCTGCCGACAGCAACGGCAGGATCGAGAAACGTCCGGTCACGGTGGGCGCCTATGACGAGCAGATGGACGCGTATCAGGTGGAGTCCGGGCTGACGGCAATGGACAGGATCGCTTTCCCGGACCAGAGCATCCATGCGGGCATGAAGGCCGCGGAGACCGGATACGCGGACGGAACGGAAAGCGACGGCTATATGGGCGAGGAGATCAGCGCGGATTCCTTTGAAGAGGGAGAGTTCAGTGGTGACTTCGCGGATATCCCGGCAGAGGACGGCGCGAACGCTCTTTCCGGGGATGCTGAACCGGGCGATATAGAAGGATTGGACACGGAGGGATAAAGTCCCGTGATTGTTGAACTGAAAGATTTGTGTAAGGATTATTATCAGGGGGAACAGGTCGTTCCTGTACTCCATAATATCGATATGCAGGTCCAGAAGGGCGAGTATGTTGCCATTATGGGACCGTCCGGTTCCGGCAAGACCACTCTGATGAACGTACTCGGATATCTGGATGTCCAGACATCCGGGCAGTATCTGTTTGACGGGCAGGATTATTCCGGTTCCTCGGACGAGGAGATGGCGAATCTGCGGAATACCGCCATCGGATTCATTTTTCAGACTTTCTACCTTCTGAAACGAAAGAAAGCGTGGGAAAATGTGGCGCTTCCCCTTTCCTTCAGGGATATTCCCAGAAAAGAACGCAGGGAGATCGCTTCGGAAGCTCTGCGGCGTGTCGGGCTGGAGGACCGGATGGACTTCTATCCGGGACAGCTTTCCGGCGGTCAGTGTCAGAGAGTCGCCATCGCCAGGGCGATCTGCACGAATCCGAAACTGCTTCTTGCGGATGAGCCCACGGGCGCTCTGGATTCCAAATCCGGCGCACAGATCATGGATATTTTTGATCTGCTGCATGAAGAAGGCGCCAGCATCATCATGATCACCCACGAGCACGGCGTTGTGCGCCGTGCCGGAAGGACCCTGTACATCTACGACGGACGGATCAGCGATAAGGAACAGAACGTGTACGGAACGGAGGTTCTGAAATGAGCAGAAGACCGACCAAAAAAACGAGCATTCTTCTTTTGATCGCCGGCGGCGTGCTGGTGGTCGGCGGCATCGTGTTTGCGATACTCCGTCTTGCCCCGAAGAAAACGGTCAGCGTCGTTCCGGTTTCCGACTGCTCCATGAGCTGGTTCAACAGCGATATCAGCATAACCGGCACCATTTCCTCGGACAGCTGGCAGAATGTCCGCTATGACAAGAAAAAGACGATCCTGAACGTCATGGTTTCCCAGGGGGACACCGTAAAGCAGGGGGATCCCCTGTACCAGTATGACGCTACCAGGGACGCCATCGATCTGGAACTGAAAAAATCCAAGATCGAATCCCTGGGATATGAGATCGAAAACTACAAGAAGAGCTATAAAAAGTATGCCAAAAAGGAATATGAGAGCACTCTGACCGACGAAGAGATCCATACCTATGAGGAGAATACGTCCGGTACCGGGGATACGGCGGAGAAGACCGCCGCGGCCGGGATCGGAAGAGTTCCGGAAGTTCTTTTCCTCTCTCCCGCCGGCAGGCGCATGCGGGTCCTGTTTGACGGTTCCGATGCCAAGATCAAGGGATTCGCGCCGGATACCATCTGTTATTTCCTGACCGGGAGCTATTCCGTGGCGATCACGGACGAGGAACAGCGCTGCACCGTTGCCATGACGTTCCACGGCGACCATGTGGAAGACCTTTTCCCGGGCACGCAGATGATCGAACCTTCCAGTGAATCGGCGAAAGGATCCACACCGGAAAAACCGTTTACTTACGAGGAACTTCTCTACAACGGCGGAACAGATCCGGAAACAGGACGGATCTGCTACAAGACAAAAGGCATACCCAAGGAACTGATCGCCAAATACTGCAAGGAAGCGCAGGATATCGAGGGAACGGTCTACATCCTTTTCGTTCCTCCGAAGGATATCCGCGGCGCGGAGGTGGCGCAGAGGAATACCAGCTACATCAGCATGACCGTCACGTATACCCCGGAAGAGCACGGCGGCGAGGATATCCATGGCGGCGGCGGCGGTCTGACCAAGGAAGAACGTCTTGAGAAGGCCCAGGAATACGCCAAGAAGATCCGGGAAGCGGAAGTGGAGATCAAGCAGCTGAAGCTGGATGTGGAACTGCTGGAACAGACGGGCGTGGACGGGTATGTCCGCGCCGCCATTGACGGCGTTGTATCCAAGGTGAACGACGTGGAGGAACTGTCCGACGGCGACACGATGATCACCGTAAAGGGCAAGTCCGGATTCTATGTCCGGGGGACCATTGACGAACTGAAGATGGAGAGCATTTCCGTCGGCCAGAAACTGACGGGCACGGTGATGGACACCGGCGAAAGCTGTGTCGGAACCGTGGCGGAGATCTCTTCCGTACCGACGGGGAGCGACGAGTTCGGCGGGTCCGGAAGCAACGTTTCCGGCTATACCATCACGGTCCGGGTCGAGGACAGCGACCAGCTGACCCCGGGTCAGTATGTGGAATTCATTCCGGAGAAGAACGGGATCACCACGGGCACCATGCTCTACCTGATGCAGGCGTATGTCCGGGAGATCGACGGTGTGAAATACATTTTCAAAGAAGAGAACGGAAAACTGGCGCAGATACCCGTGGAGACCGGAGAGATCTTCTACGGGTATACGCAGATCCTGGGAGACGTGCTGACAAGCGAGGATTACATCGCTTTCCCCTACGGCGCGGACGTGAAGGACGGAGCGCCGGTCTCCCGCAGCGGGAGCCTGTCCTGAGGAACGAGGCATATGGGCGAATACATCAGAAACGCATTTGAGAATATCTGGGCGCACAAGATGCGCAGCATGCTTACGATGCTGGGGATCATTATCGGCATCGCCTCCATTATCGCCATCTCGTCCACCATTATGGGCACCAACGAGCAGATCAAGAAGAATCTGGTCGGAGCGGGAAACAACGTTGTCACGGTCAATCTGTACAAGGGCAACTATGAACTGGAACTGGAATGGGAGGCTGTCCCGGACGGCGTTCCCACCTACAGCGATTCCGACCGGGATCTCGTAATGGCGATCCCGGACGTGGAGGACGCCTCCTTCTATTTTTACAGGAACGCGTACGACGCCGTATACCACGGCGCCACATCCATGACCGAGGGGACCATCCTCGGGGTGGATGAACACTACATGGATGTTTACGGCTACGTGATCCGCGCGGGACGCGGTTTTACCAGAAGCGATTACGATAATTTCCGGAAGGTGGCGCTGATCGACGGGACCGCCTCCGATGTGCTGTTTACCGGAGAGAATCCGGTGGGCGAGACCATTGAGATCAAGGGAGAGCCCTACATTGTGGTCGGGGAGTTTACGGAACCCTCTTCCTTTACCCCCACGATCAACAGCCTGGAGGATTACGAGAATTACGTCGGGGCACAGAGCGGCCACGTCGTGATCCCCATGACCACATGGCCCGTTATCTACCAGTACGACGAGCCCCCGGCTCTCGCGCTGCGGGCGTCCAATACGGAAGCCATGACGAACGTGGGGAACCAGGCCACCAACGTCATGAACGGCCGTTTCACAAAGACGGTCTCGGAAGTCAAGTATAAGAGCGACGATATCCTCAAGAAGGCGAAAGACCTGCAGGAGCTTTCCTCCGCCACCAACCGCCAGCTGATCTGGATCGCGTCCATCTCCCTTCTGGTGGGCGGCATCGGCGTTATGAACATCATGCTGGTCAGCGTTACGGAGCGGACGCAGGAGATCGGCCTGATGAAGGCCCTGGGGGCCAAACGCCGCACGATCTCCGTCCAGTTCCTGATCGAGGCGGGGCTTCTGACATGCTTCGGCGGGATCATCGGAGTCGTGGTGGGCATTGCGCTGGCTTTCATTATCTCCAAGGCGTCTACCGTGCCGATCTTTATCAGCGCGCCCATTGTGGCTGCCGCTGTTGTATTTTCCTTTATCGTGGGTCTGTTCTTCGGTGCATTCCCGGCGGTCAAGGCTGCTAAACTGAACCCGATCGAGGCATTGCGCCGCGAATAAGACTTTTGGGAACTAAGAATTTGCAAATGGATGATTGTTTGATCTCATGACGAAGAAGAAATGGTTTTGGGCGCTGATCTCCCTGGTGATCGCCGTTTTGAGCATATGGGGCGTGACATCGGCGGCAAGCGGCTTCTCAATTGAACAGCTGCGTGAGGATTTTGCAAATGCGGACTACAAGTGGGTCGCATGTGCCTTTTTGTGCATGCTCGGGTTTATCTTTTTTGAGGGTGCCGCTCTCAGCGTCATTCTGAAAGAACTTACCCCGGAAAAGTTCCGGCCCAGATACATCTTGTATTCCAGCGCGGACAACTTTTTTTCCGCGATCACTCCCTCGGCCACCGGCGGGCAGCCGGCCTGCGCTCTTTTTATGATGCGTGACGGGATCAACGGGGCGGTGACCACGGTGACGCTTCTTGTGAACCTGACACTGTATTCGGTATCGCTTCTGCTGATGGGAGGGGGCGGCATGATCATCCGGCCGGGGGCGATCTCGGTGTTGAGCCCCTTCGCGTAGATCCTGGTGCTGATCGGGTTTGCCGTGCTTGTTGTGCTGGTTCTGGGACTGCTGCTTCTCTTGTGGAAGGAACAGGTCCTTCACGGGATCCTGAGCGCGGTCCTGCGTTTTCTGACAAAGATCAGGATCATCCGGAAACCGGACAAGTGGAAGGCAAAGACGGACTGCCTTGTGCGGGATTACAAGGAGGCTTCGGTGGCCGTCGCCGGAAAGGCCGGCATGATCGCGAAAGCGCTTCTGCTGAATGTTCTGCAGCGTGTCAGCCAGATCAGCGTTGCCATGTTCATGTATCTGGCCAACGGCGGGTCTTCAAAATACGCGGCGGACGTCTGGGCGTTCCAGGGACTGACTTCGGTGGGGTCCTACTGCCTCCCCATTCCCGGAGGAATGGGCGCGGCGGACTATCTGCTGCTGGACGGACTGTCCCATGTTCCGGATGTCACCAACGCGGCGAACCTGGAACTTTTGAGCCGGGGCGTATCTTTTTACTGCTGCGTGCTGGTCTGCGGGATCATCACGCTGATCGGTTTTCTTGTTGGAAAGAGGAGAGAAGAAAATGCTGGGGTATTATGATTATTCCGTCATACTGACATACTGTTCGGCGGTCTCCGCCGCGCTGGGGATCATGATCTCACTGAACGGGACCGGGCATCCGTATCTCGGAATCTTTTTCCTGATGTTTTCGGGACTTTGCGATGCCTTTGACGGAAAGGTCGCGCGGACAAAGAAGAACCGCACCAACGCGGAGAAAAAATTCGGGATCCAGATCGATTCCATGTCGGATTTCCTGGCTTTCGGTGTGCTTCCGGCCTGCATCGGGAACGCCATGATGCGGGTCAGTCCGACCCTGCCGGAGCTTCCCAGGTTCAAAACGGGGACCAGGACGGATTTCACGCTTCCGATCCTTCTGTTCACCATTCTGCTTCTGTACGTGATCGCGGCCATGATCCGCCTTTCCTATTTCAACGTGGAGGAGGAGATGCGCCAGACAAAGGAGAAGGGCGAGAGAAAGGTCTACCGCGGGCTTCCCGTCACTTCCGCGGCGCTGATCTTCCCGTCGGTCCTGCTGGTCCAGTACATCACCTCCATTGATATCACGCTGGTCTACTACGCGGTCATGATCATCGTGGGCGTTCTCTTTATCAGCGACATCAAGATCCCGAAACCCGGTTTCCGGGGCATCCTGATCATGGTTGGGATCGGACTTGTCGAGTTCATTCTCCTGATCACCCTGGGCGGGAGAGGGTTGCCCTCTTGAGCGGGGAAAACGGAAAACGGTTTGAATCGGTCCCGGTTCCGGAGAGCAGCGGTTTTCTCCGGTTTCTGTACGGGACGGTTCCCGGCAGGCTCCTTCTGAAGCCTCTGGTCCGGCCGGGGTTTTCCGCTTTTGCGGGGAAACTTCTGTCCCTGCCGGTCTCTGCCTGTCTGATCCGTTCCTTTGTCAGGAAGTACCGGATCGATCTGTCGGATTACGAATCCGTATCCTATCAGAGTTTCAATGATTTTTTCACAAGAAAGATCCTTCCCGGGAAACGGCCGGCGGATCCTGACCCGGATGCCCTGATCGCGCCATGCGACGGGCTTTTGTCCGCATACAGGATCCGGGAGGGAACGGTCCTGCCCGTAAAACAGTCCCGGTATACGGCGGAGTCTCTTCTGCGGGACGGGGCACTTGCGTCATCCTACGATGGAGGGGTCTGTCTCGTGTTCCGGCTGTGCGTGGACCATTACCACAGATACTGTTTCCCGGCGGACGGAACGGTCAGAAAGACCGTCCGGGTGCCAGGCGTACTGCATACCGTCCGTCCGGTGGCGCTTCAGGCGGTCCCGGTCTTTACGGAGAACACCCGGGAATATGCCGTGATCGAAACGGAACGGTTCGGGACGGTGGTCCAGATGGAAGTGGGAGCCCTGCTGGTTGGCAGGATCGACAACGGCGTTACCGGAGGGCTGGCTGTCCGTGGGGAAGAAAAGGGGAAATTCCTGTATGGCGGTTCCACCGTGATCCTTCTTCTGAAAAAGGATGCCGCGGTGTTTCCGGAAGAACTGTTTTCGGAGACGGAGAAGGGAAACGAGATCCGTATCCGGATGGGAACGGGGATCGGCTACAGCTCGATGATCGAGAAATCCTGATGCAGAAGATCAAAGACGAGAAGACGGTCCGTCAGGCCGGATCCTCTTTTACACAGAAGTTTTACCGCTTCCGCCGCCTGCAGGGACGCGCAGACAGCGGCGGTGGAGACAAGACAGGACGCCCTGTCTTTTTTTTGTCCGCTGTCCGGGAGACAGCCGTACACTTTCCGCAGCGTGCCGCTGCCCGGCAGGCAAACGGCGACCTGACCGCACCAGCCGGATACGGCTCCGTGGATCAGGGGAATGTTCAGGGTCCGGCAGGCGCTTTCCAGAAGCAGCCGGTCCTCCGGATTGTCCAGAGCGTCCAGCACCAGGTCCGTGCCGCTCACGATATCCAGGACATTGTCTTTTGTCAGAAATTCCGGGAAGGTCTCCAGCCGGGTCTCCGGGGCGGTCTCTTCCGCGCGTTCCGCCGCGGCGTCTGTTTTCCGCCGGCCCAGGGTCCTGTTTGTGCAGAGGAGCTGACGGTTGCCGTTGGAGGGCTCGAAGACGTCTCCGTCCGCGACCCGGATGTTTCCGATGCCCAGACGCAGGAGCTCCTCCAGGATCCATCCGCCCAGTCCGCCGCAGCCGGCGACCAGGACGGAGCTCCGGAGCAGTTTTTCCTGCTCTTCTTCCGTTATGGACGGTATATTCCTTTCAAGACGTTCCAGCATTGAGCGGCTCCTTTCCGGGACAGTGCCCGTAACGAATGGATTCCTCCGGAATGGGTTCTTTTCATCATTATATCTTTTTTTCACCTTTCTGTCTTTGCCTGCCCGGGGCAGAACCGTGAAAGACCGGACGATATGCAACAATATTTGACCTGCTGTCCAGAAAGTCATTGAAAGGCGGACGGCTGTTCAAGTATAATAGAATCAGAAAAGACTCGGAACAGAGAGCACATCAGCAGTCAGGAGGTTTCCATGTCATCCAGATATTTCGGTTATATGGGAAAGGTCATGCAGATCGATCTCTCCACCCAGACAGTGAGCGAGTACCCCTGGACCGACCGGGAAAGGGAACTGTTCATCGGCGGAAAGATCATGGCAGCGAAGATCCTTTGCGACAATCTCACCGGAAAAGAGGAACCGCTGTCCGAAGAGAATCTCATCGTCATTTCCACGGGGCCGCTGACCGGAACGGGAGCGCCCAGCTCCAGCCGGTTCAACATTTCGACCCTTTCGCCCCAGACTGGGTTTTTGACTTCTTCCAACTGTGGCGGGACATTCGGGTATTATCTCAAAAAGGCGGGGTATGACGCCCTGATCCTGCGGGGAAAATGCAAGGAACTCACCTGGCTGGAGATCGAGAACGACAAATTCGTTTTCCGCAGCGCCGCGGAACTGAAGGGCATGAAGGTGACGGAGTGCCAGGAGAAGATGGCGGAGATCCTGGACGGGGAGCACGGCTGCAAGGCGCATTTCGGAAAGCTCTGTATCGGACCCGCCGGAGAAAACCTGGTGAAATACGCCGCGGTCATCTCCGACGAGCGTGCCGCCGGCCGCGCCGGTGTCGGCTGCGCCCTGGGCTGGAAAAACATCAAGGCGATCTCCGTTGCCGGGACCCATACCGTACGGGTGAACGATCCGGAGAAGACCGGCAAGTGGCTGAAGAAATGGTTCAAATATCTGAGATCGCATCCTCTGACCGGAAACCAGCTGCCGCGTCTCGGAACGGCCGGACTGGTCAGCTCCATGCAGATGCGGAAAATGCTTTCCACCAAAAACTACAATTACGGCCAGTATGAGGATTTCGACAAGGTCAACGGCGAAACGCTGGCGGAGGAATACAACATCGTCAACAAGGGCTGTCTCACCTGCCCGATCAAATGCGCCCGTACCGTCAAAGTGAACGGAAGGGACGTCAAGGGACCGGAACTGGAGACCCTTGGCCTTCTGGGCGGCGGCATCCTGAACAACAATCTGGAGGACATCCTCCGCTGGAACAACGAACTGGACGAGCTGGGCATGGATACCATTTCCTGCTCCAGCACGCTGGCTTACGCCATGGAGGCGAACGAGAAGGGACTCTGGGACAACGGGCTCTCCTTTGGTTCCACGGATGAGATCAGCCGGATCTTTGAGGACATCGCCTACCGCCGGGGCATCGGGGACGAGCTGGCGGAGGGCAGCAAACGGCTCAGCGAGAAATACGGCGGCAAGGAGTTCGCCATCCACGCAAAGGGTCTGGAGCTGGCGGCCTATGAACCGCGCCGTGCCGTGGGCCAGGGACTCGGATACGCCGTCGCCAACCGGGGCGGCTGCCACCTGAACGGCGGATACCTGGTCATCGTGGAAGGACTCGGACTGAACACGAATTCCCAGACGCCGCACGCGAAAGCGGACTTTACGATGCTGTTCCAGGATCTGATGGAGATGATCTCCGCCACTGGACAGTGCCTGTTCACTTCCTACGCGTTCTTCCCGGGCGTTCTGATCACAAGGCCCAACGGGTTCATCGCCAAGGCGGCGAACTTCATGATCCCGTTCATCGGGGGCATCCTGAGAGGAATCAACCGGTTCCCGCTGGCACTGCAGCTGCATCTGCCGGTGTTCCATCACACGAAGATGATGAAATACGCCATCGGAATGCCGATGCGTTTCGGAAACTATCTGAGAGCCGGGGAACGGGGCTACACCCTGGAGCGTTACGTCAGTTCCAAATTCGGCATGTCCGCCAAGGACGACACCCTGCCGAAGCGTCTGACGGACGTGCCGCAGGATCCAAACGATCCGAAGACCAAGGTTCCTCTGGAGACCATGAAGAAGACCTACTACAAGGCCAGGGGATGGGACGCGAACGGCGTTCCTACGGAAAAGACGCTGCGTAAGCTGAAAATCATAGACTGAAGGGGGCGGAATCATGATCACGGTCAAACTGTTCGGTTTGTTCCGGCTGGATACCGGAATCAAGGAAATGACGGTGGAGAAGGCTCATACCGTGCTGGATCTGTATCCCTGTCTTCTGGAGGAGGCGAAACGCCTGAATCCGGAGACGAAGATCGGAAAGAAAGATATTGACGGCTGCATCGTTTCCGTCAACGGAAAGGACGCGGGGAAACATACAGTGCTGAAGGACGGGGATACGGTCATGCTCATGTCCCCCGTCTGCGGCGGATAAGGAGGTCGGGATGCGAAGCTACAGAATCACGGGCGCGTGCATCGGGTGCACACTCTGCGCAAAGAACTGTCCTGTCAAGGCCATCAGCGGCGAGCTGAAGGAAAAGCACACCATTGATCCGGAACGTTGCATCCGCTGCGGCGTCTGCGGAAAGGTCTGCGCCAAGGGCGCGATCCTGACCGACTCGGGCGTTCCGGCACAGAAGGTCCCGAAGACGGAGTGGGAAAAGCCGGTGATCGACGCGGAAACCTGCGCGGGCTGCTCGGTATGCATCGAGAACTGCCCGAAGGGATGTTTGAAACTGACGGAGCCGAAATTCGCCGGTGACATCCGCACGGTGGCGGAACTGACGGACGCTGCCGCCTGCATCGGCTGCGGCATCTGCCGGTCAGTCTGCCCCATCTCGGTGATCCGGATGGAAGTCCCCGCCAAGGCGGAGGGCTGACCTGACAATAGCGGACAGGGAGGCTTTGTTTGAAAATCTGCCTTGTGGCGCTGAACGCGAAATACATTCATACCAATCCCGCGGTGGCATCCCTGAGGGCGTTTGCCGGTGCCGCGGGATTTTCCTGTGACATCATAGACTGCAACATCAACCAGACGGATGACCGGATCCTGAAGGAGATCTTCCGGGCCGGACCGGACGTGCTGGCTTTTTCCGTATACCTGTGGAACTGTGAGACCGTTTTCCGGATCGCGGAGAAGGTGTCCGTGATCCTTCCGGAAACGGAGATCTGGTACGGCGGACCGGAGGTCAGTTTCCGCGCGGAAGCGGTTCTGAATGAGCAGCCCTTCGTTACGGGGATCATGCGGGGCGAGGGGGAGGAGACCTTCGCGGAACTCTGTGCCTGCTGGAACGGAACGGGAGAAATGGGATCCGTTGCCGGGATCACCCGGCGGACCGCGGACGGGCACGTGTCCAACCCGGACCGGGCTCCCATGGACATGGACAAACTGGTCTTTCCCTACACGGACATTGATCCGGATCCCGACAGGATCGTGTACTATGAATCCTCCCGGGGCTGTCCGTTCCGCTGCGCCTACTGCCTGTCCTCCGAGGACCGGACGGTCCGGTTCAAGAAGACCGGGACCGTGGAAAGGGAACTGCAGTGGTTTTTGGACAGGAAGGTCCCTCTGGTCAAGTTCACGGACCGGACCTTCAACTGCAGAAAAGAACACGCGCTGGCCGTCTGGAACTATATCCGGAACCACGACAACGGCATAACCTGTTTTCATTTTGAACTGGGCGCGGATCTTCTGGACAAAGAACAGCTGGAAGTACTGACATCCCTGCGGCCGGGACAGGTGCAGCTGGAGATCGGGGTGCAGTCCCTGAATCCGGAGACGCTGAAAGCGGTCCGGCGGGAGACGGACTTTTCCGTTCTTTCAAAGAACGTGACCGCCCTGAAAGCGGCGGGTAATATCCACATCCACCTGGATCTCATCGCGGGGCTTCCCTTCGAGGAGATGGAAAGTTTCCGGCATTCCTTCAACGGGGTGTACCGGATGCGGCCGGAACAGCTGCAGCTGGGTTTTCTGAAAGTGCTCGGCGGGACCAGGATGGAACAGACTGCCCGGACGGGATGTATCCGGTATGAGAACTGTCCGCCTTACGAGGTGCTTTCCACGGACTGGCTGTCCTACGGGGACATTCTGGAACTGAAATCGGTGGAGGAGATGACGGAGGTCTATTACAACTCCGGCCAGTTTGAACGGACATTGACCGAACTGGAGAAAACATTTCCGGATCCCTATGCCATGCTCCGGGCGCTGGCGGACTTCTACAGGGAACACGGGTACGATGCGGTATCCCATTCCAGACTGCGAAGATATGAGATCGTTCTGGAGTTTGTACAGGAGAGCGGCCGGGACAGGGAACGGTTCCTGCCCTGCCTGATTCTGGATGCTTACGGAAGGGAGAATGTGAAGACCCGGCCGGAATGGATGGGGGACAGCGGAATCACCTCCCGGGAGAGCCGTTCCTTCTACGCGGCGGAAGCGGCAAGTCCTTTGTACCTTCCGGGATATGAGGATTATTCGCCCCAGCAGATGCATTCCATGACCCACCTAGAACGGGTGGGAGAGCAAGTGTTCCTGTTTGATTACCGGAAACGGGATCCCCTGACAAACAACGCGCTTGTGCGGAGCGTTCCGGCGGAAGCTTTCCGGCGTGTTCCGCAGGGCAGTGTTCCAAAGATCTGACAGAACAAAAAATAGGCTTTCAAGCCTATTTTTTTTGGTACATATTCAGGAACCGGGGGCGTTTACCGGTTACAGGTATTTCGCCAGCGTTTCTTTCAGCTGCTGGACATTGATGGGCTTTGCCACGTGATCGTCCATGCCCGCTTCTATTGATTTCTGCCGGTCCTCTTCAAACGCGTTTGCGCTCAGGGCAATGACCGGAAGCCGGATACCGTCCGGGACCGCGATATCCCGAATCGCTTTCGTTGCCTCATATCCGTTCATTCTCGGCATCTGGATGTCCATGAGGACCGCGTCGTAATACTTGTAATCTCCCGCTTCGGCGATTCCCCTTAGTATCTCCAGCGCAACATCGCCATCCTCGGCTGTTTCAACAATAACGCCCGCTTCTTCCAGGATCTCCGTGGCGATCTCCCGGTTCATCTCATTGTCTTCCACCAGAAGGATCCGCTTGCCCAGCAGGGAGATTGCTTTCTTTTTTGTATCGCTTTCGGATGACGTGACCCCGTTCGTGTTCCATTTCATGGGAACCGTAATCGTCACCGCAGTTCCCTCTCCCAGCTTTGACTTTATGTCAATGGTGCCTCCCATGATATCCACGATCCTTTTTACGATGGACATGCCCAGACTGGTTCCCTGGATATTGCTGACGGTGGAGGTGTTTTCACGGGAGAATTCATCAAATATGCGGTTCTGGAATTCTTCGGACATACCGATGCCCGTATCCCTGACTGTAATATCGTAGAGCCCATACCCTTCCTGATCGCATGGCCTCTCGCTGGTTGAATAGTGTATGCTGCCGCCTTCCTGGGTGTATTTCACGGCATTGCCGAGAATATTTGTGACTATCTGCGTCATTCTGGAATCGTCCGTGAATACGTTTCTGTGCTCGATATCGCTTGTATCCACCGTAAATTTGATATTTTTCGCGTTGCAGTCGGCGGAGATGACCGTCCTCATCATATCGGCTCTTTCCACAAGATCGACCGGATCCTCGGTCAGGGTGATCTTGCCGGACTCGATCCTGGACATCTCCAGCACCTGATTGACAAGCGCCAGAAGCTGTTTGCCGGACACATCGATCTTACCCAGGTAGTCCCCAACCTGGGGATTGTCGGAATGCTTCTTTGCCATAGCCGTATATCCGATGATGGCATTCATCGGCGTACGGATGTCATGGCTCATATTGAAAAGGAAAGTTGTCTTTGCGCGGTTGGCTTCGTCGGCCTTTTCTTTGGCTTTTTCGACCTGTTTCCGCTGATGCCGGTAAAACACGATCAGGGAAACAAAGGCGATGATCCAGACAATGATCAGGAACGCGACCAGCATGTAACACAGCCTGTTTGCTTCCGCAATCATACGGTTGCTCGCGGCTTTGGGGAAGATCTGGATCACGAACCATCCGCTTTTTGGAAGCTTCTGTATGCAACCGCCCGTGGCATTGTCTTCATAGGAAAATGTCATGGTTTCGCCGGATCCCAAAGCGGCCTGAAGCCTCGCCGCCTTCTCGCTGTTGCCCTCGGAAAGATCGCTGACATACATTTCCTGCTGCGGGTCGAAGCCTTCATCGCTTGCGATGACGCGGCCTTCCTCCGTTGCCAGGTATGTTGTCGCCTTTTCACCGAAATACTCGGCCGAGAGCAAATGCGTGATCCGGTTGGCTGCCTGGTAAACGCCCACAAGGGAACCGACAAACTGATCTTTGTAATAGATCGGGGAGTAGAACATCAGCAGCGTTTCGTGCGTCGCTCTGGAAACATAGATCAGCTCCATCCCTGTGTTGCCGGCCTTGGCATCCAGGTAATACTTTCTGTCAGTCGCGTCCGATACGCCGCCTGTTATGTTGTGATCCATGCCGTCCTTATCGGCGAATTCCATGAAGTCGAACACGGAGTCCTGAATCAGTCCCTGGATATCCGTAATATCAAACTCCGGTTCCGTAAGAGATTTGCTTACAAGTTCGCTCAGGACCCTGATATTGCTGTATCCGTCTGAAAGTGCCGCGTCAATGCTTTCCGCGATCTGCTTTGTATTGTCTACAAGATACTCCCTGTTTTCATCCGTGATACGTTCCCCGTTCTTGGCGGAGAATACAACCAGAGCGACAACAATGCTCAGGAGCAGAATCAGTGATGTCAATATGTAATTTATCGTCTTGTTCCTGTCAGACCTGCTTTTCATATCAGTAGAATCTCTCCGCTTTTAGAGTTGTTTGGCAAGAGTATCTTTCAGTTTCTGGATATCAATGGGCTTGGCGATGTGCGCATCCATTCCCGCTTCAAGGGCGGCTATCCGGTCTTCCTCAAACGCGTTTGCCGTCATGGCAATGATCGGGATGTGCCTGCCGGAAGAAGACAGTGCCCTGATCTGTTTTGTTGCTTCGTATCCGTCCATTCGCGGCATCTGAATATCCATAATCACCGCATCGTAGTATTGCGGGTCGCCGTCTGCCAGAGTTTTTCTGACCATATCTACGGCGATATCGCCGTCTTCCGCCGTTTCAACAATGAACCCGGCTTCATCCAGAATGTCGCATGCTATTTCACGGTTCATTTCATTGTCTTCCACAAGAAGCAGCCGCTTACCGGAGAAATCAACATTCTCGAAAACTGCTTCCTCCGCTTCCTGACTGCTGAAACCGTTATCTATCTTCATGGGCATGGTGATCGTAACGGTCGTGCCTGCGCCCTGTTTCGATTTCACATCGATATTGCCGCCCATAAGGTCAACGAGCCTTTTGACGATGGGCATTCCAAGCCCTGTGCCCATGATTTTGCTTACCGTAGATGTATTTTCTCGGGTAAACTCTTCGAAAATGTGCTCAAGATATTCCTCAGACATACCGATCCCCGTATCGGCGATCGTAAAGCGGTACAAACCGTATCCGTCCCGGTCTGACGGCAGCTCCTCCACCACATAATCGATGTGACCGCCTTCCGGTGTGTACTTGATGGCATTTCCGAGGATATTCGTGATGATCTGATTCATTCTTGACCCGTCGGTCAGCACATGCCTGTGGGGGATATCATGGATGATCAGCGAGTAAGTCAATCCTTTGCGGTCAACATCGGCACCGCTGATGGTCTGCATCGCATAGGCTCTTTCCACAACGTCAGCCTGTTCTTCAGCGAGCACCACCTTGCCGGATTCGATCCTGGACATTTCCAGGACCCGGTTGATCAGGGTGAGAAGATGCTGCCCGGAGATCTCGATCTTATCGAGATACTGCTCAACGGATTCCGCATTTCCTATATTTTTCTTCGCCATTCTGGTGTAGCCGGTGATGGCGTTCATCGGCGTACGGATGTCATGGGACATGCTGTTCAGGAAAGCGGTTTTTGCCTGGCTTGCGGATTCCGCCGCCAAAGCGGCATCCTTCAGCTGCTTTCTGACTTCCAGCTCATTTTTGATCTGCTCGTCCCGGTTCGTAAAGGCGAAAATAACGTTATTTGCAGGTTCGGAGACGGGCTCTGTCTTGATCAGATTCATTTCGATCCATATCCATTCGCCGTCAAGCTTCCTTCGTACCGTCACCTTGTGGGAACGGCTGTGCCTGAGAGCGTCCCGGATATGATCCGGATCGGCAAAATAAACTATTTTTTCCCTGTCTTCCTCGTGAATATAGCCGTCGGCGTACTGCCTGAGCGCCCGGGTAATGCCGTTGAGACTGCTGACCACCGTATTGATATCCTTTACCTCATCGGTTATGGAATAAACCTTGAAAGAATCATTATCAAGATCAGCGGTGTACAGACTGACACAGTCGCTGGCAAGACCGTTGATAACTTTGAGCTCCCGCTCAATGTTCTTCTTGTATTCCACTTCTTTGCGGTATTTTTCATCGATATTAAAGACTCCGACGAGGAAGTGATCATCCGGTCCTGCTTTTTTAACGACCTTGACCCTGTACCACGCCGGTTTGCCGCTGTACAGCAATCTGTAATCAATCGTGAAATAGCCCTGTTCAGCGAGGGTCTTTCTGATGTATTCCTTATTGCTGAAGGTATCCCTTATCAGATCCCGGTCATCCGGGTAGACAACTTTTTCAACATCTTTCAGAGCATCGGCATAGAAATTACTGCCCTTTTCCATTTTGACGAGAACGTCATCCGCGTATGCGTTATCGTACGAGAAAATGTCATATTTGCCGGTCTCGGAATCAACATCAAAGATGGCCTGAAAATCATCGGAAAGCTCCATGATCCTTGCCATCTGCTCTTTCAATTCGGCGGCCTTTCCGGCTCTCTCCTTCAACAGGGCGGCTTCCATCTCTCTGCGGATGCTTTCGTCTATGCTCAGAATGCCCATGATCCTCAGGTTGGGCTCCTCAGGCAGATATGCGAATTTGAAGCGGTAATACTCTTCCTTGCCTTCCGGGGATACGGTCAGGCAGTCAAATTTGTAGACGGGATTTTTTTCCAGTTCCGCTTTCAGATTCTCCCTTGAAGTCAGGAGCAAAAACCTTTCCCATTCCTTCGGATGGACAATGGCTTTGAGCAGTTTTTCCAGCCTTTCCTGTGCAGGAAGAGAGTGATCGATCCTGGACTCGACCCGGTAGAATTTGTCTGTGGCAACATACTGTGTGATCTCGCCGGTCTCGATGTCTGTCGAACTGATATAGTCGTAGTCTTCCGCCATTGCTGAGATGATGGATTTGACCCGTTCTGTCCGCTTCTCGAGCTCAATACGCTGCAGGAACTCTTTTTTCGCCGCTCTGCTCCGGATCCTTGTGATAACCAGTGCGCCCGCGACCAAAATGAAGGCTGTTATGACAAGAATCACCAGAAGCAGGTTGTCCCGGACAAAGTCGTTCACCGTATAGGTGTTCATGTCATTCACATATCCGTAAGTGAATGCCGTCACGGCCGCTTTCTCGGTGCCGCCGACCGCTCTGTTCAGAAGGGACAGCAGTCCGGTGTTGTTCTTTTCGACTGCAAAGCAGAGATCTATCGTTCCGGGAACCGGAGACGCGTTCAGCGACGCATATTTCACGCCGGAAAGGAGCGCTCTGGTTCTGAAACCGTTCAAAAGGGTCGAGTCCGCCTCGCCGGCGGCGATGGCATCAAGACAACCGGCGATGTTGTCGTAATACAGGATCTCGGCGTCCGGATAGTACTGTTTTGTGTAGTAATCCTGAAGGTGATTGTACCGGTTGACCGCGACGCGCTTTGTGACTCTGTCCGAATAGTCCCCTTTATAAGCGAGATCCACGGTGATCTCTATAACCCCGGAAGAAAACACGGCTCCGTTTGACTCGGCAAAAGCCGGTTCTCCGTATGCCGGGAAGGCCGTGTCCACCGCGCCGCTCTTCAGCGCGGCGTACATAGACTTGTTATCATCGAATCCGACATATTCAACGCCCAGCTTGTCATCAATGCCGAGTTTCTGAAGCAGCAGAGGGACCACATCCACAACGATTCCGGTGGTTGCGCCGTCGGCCGTGGTGCTGAACGGCATATAGTTGTTCATGTATCCGACGCGAAGGACATTGTGGGCATCCACCCATGCCTGCTCCTCCGGCGTGAATCCGGAACTTTCCTGCGCGTATGCGGAGACACCGCAAAGCAATACCGAAGAGAGCGTGATGAGTGCCGCGCAAAAGATTCTTATTCTTCTAAAAAAGGATCCGATGTTTTTCATGTGAGTCACCAAAAGCATATTATTACAAATACAGTATATCAAAAACTGCATGAAAAGGCATGCTTTTCGGGGAATTTCGGCCTTGGAGAATCTTTTCGGAATTCAAACAGCATTATGAAAGTTTCCGGATCCTAAAGAAAATAAAATATGCCCGCATATTTTCTATGTAACATTGCTTCCGGATCCAAAGTCTCTACCCAAAATGTCGGAGTTGCGGGAAAAAACACGGTTCCGTTGTATATGGCGATGTATTTGCAGAGACCGGATGCTGAAATATCGTACAGCGGTTTGTCACCGGGAGTTTGGAAAAAAGATTCCCCCCGGAGAGATCGCGTGACTTGCGCGTGACCGCTTTGGGGGGATTTGTTCAATCAAACATTTTCCTGCAGGCTCAGAATCCGGTCTCCGAAGTCACCGGAGAGAAGATGGAGTTCAGCTGTTCATCCGTCAGGGAGATCCCGAACACGTCCGAATAATACTGCCTTGCTTCCGCTGTGATGTCAATATCCGCAAAGAGCTCCGGATAGGTGGTCTTCGCGATCCACAGGAGCGTGACCGGGGTGTCCACGCCTGCGGTATAGCTACGGTACATCCCCAGAGGCATCTTGTAGACCCGGTGGTTTTTTACGGCGGAGACTTCGCTCCAGTCATCCCGGACATTGCCGCTGTACAGGTCGTCCGGTGTCACGGTGGTGAAGTTGGTGATGAAGATCACGGAAGGATCCCAGGCATAGACCTGCTCCATGCCAACCGGTACGGAGTTGTTCTGATCCAGCTCCGACGCCACGTTGACGGCGCCTGTGGCATCCGCCCACCACTGACCGAAGAATTTCTTTCCGGAGGTGAGGAGATTCGTGTCCGTGTACTGGAACAGGAAGAAGTCCCTCGCTCGTTCCTCTTCGGGAACGGAAGCGACGCGTTCTTCGACCAGGGCACGGACCTTTTCCGAGAACGCTTCCACAGTGCTGTATCTGTCGTTCTCCGGGAACATCTGTCCCAAGAGACCGATCCAGCTTTTCAGCGTTTCAATGGCGTCGTAATCCTGACCGCTGGCGGAGATCGCCACGGCGGGGATGCCGACCCGGCTGATCTGTTCCCCGATCTCCGGATTCAGGGTGCTGTAGAACACCACATCCGGCTCCAGAAGGGCAAGTTCTTCCACATTGACGGAAGTCCCGTCGATGTATCCCGTTTCCGCGTTCAGAAGTTCGGGGTACAGTTTCCCCAACAGGCCTGCTTTCGCGGGCGCCATGCTCTGGGAGGGGATCCCCACGATCTTGTCGGCGGAATCAAAGAAGATGGCCAGAACGCTGGGCAGCGGATAGATATTGCAGACGGCGATCCGGTCGATCCGATCCGGAACTTCGACTTCCAGCCCCAGCTGGTCGGTAATGATATGCGTCCCGCTTGAAACGGGCTCTTCCGCGGCAGGCACCTGTTCCGGTACCTGTTCTTCCACGTCAGAGACAACTGTCTGCTCCGCCGGCTGTTCCGGTTCCGTCTTCTGCGCGGCGCAGCCCGCGGCCAGAAGGAGAGCAACCGCTGTCAGCAGACAAAGGACTTTACGGATTGTTTCTTTCATGTCAGTATTCCTTTCCTGATGTTTTATCTGAAAAAGACCCTTTTGCGTAGGTCGTTTTCACGCTGATGCCCGGGATGGTTCCGAGACGCTGCGTCAGTTCGTCCACGGCGGATCTCTGCCCGTCCACCATGAGGCTGATCAGATAGACGCCGCCGTCCCTGCAGGGCAGGCCCATCCGTCCGATGACCAGATCCCGGTAGGTGTGAAGGACGCTGTTGACTGCCTCGGAGACCGTATTGCTTCCCGAAATGACGGACACGGTGGCGATGCAGCGGCCTGCCGGGTCCGGCACGGCTGAGCTCACGTCGGTATCCACCGGCAGCACGCTCTTCAGCATGCCGGCGTCCGTTTCCACTTCCCCGATGACCGCGTTGACGCCGAAAGCTTTCCGGATGTTCTCCTCCGTGATCACGGAAGAGGTGCTCCCGAAGAGTGGTTCCCCGGAAGGATCCAGAAGCAGGGACAGGTCCGCCCGCTGCAGCGCGTGGGCGGGGTAATGGGTATTGAAGATGCAGGATACGCCCTTTAACGGCAGACTGCTGATGGTCTGCAGGATCCGCAGCTGGTTTCTGAAATCCAGATTGGATTCCGGCTCATCCAAAATCAGGAAGGACGGTTCGGCTGCCAGCGCCCTGGCAATGAGGACCATCTGAAACTCCCCGCCGCTGATCTCGTTGCATTTCTTGTCCCGGAGGTGGGATATGGAGAGCAGTTCCAGAACGGAATCCGCCGCCATTCTGTCCTCTTTGGAAGGGGTGGAGAAAATACCGATCCGGCTGCTCCTGCCCAGAAGGACGGCTTCCGAGACCCGGCAGGCGGGAGCGCTCTTTGCCTGGGGCGTATAGGCGATCTTCTGCCAGAGGGATCTCGGGGGTATTCTGGAAATATCCTGCCAGTCCAGAAGGGTCCTTCCGCCGGTCCACCGGGGCATTCCGGTAATGCATTTCAACAGGGTGGTCTTGCCTGCCCCGTTGGGCCCCAGAACCGCCAGCACATGCCCCTGTTCCAGGGAAAAGGAAATATCCTTCAGGACCGGTCTATCCTTTGTGTACCCGAAGGTGCCGTGTTCTACGGAGAGGATCACAGTTCCCACCTCCCGTTGCGCCGCATGAGGAGGATGAAGAAAGGCGCTCCGATCACTGCGGTCAGAATGGAAATGGGGATCTCGGAAGCGGATACGCTTCTGGCTACCGTATCCACGATAACAAGGAAAGCCGCGCCTGTTCCGGCGGAGGCCGGGATCAGGGAGGCGTGATCGCTTCCCAGCACCATCCGGCACATGTGGGGGATCAGCAGACCGACCCAGCCCACCTGACCGCACATGGAGACACAGGAGGCGGTGATGAGCGTCGCGCATACGGCGGCGGCGCCCCGGAGAAGCTTTACATTGACGCCGGAGGCCGTGATCTCATCCTCGGAGAGGGGAAGCAGATTCAGCCGCCAGCGGAGAAGGAACAGAACAACAATGCCCAGTATGACGGGAACGGCTCCGGCAAGAAGGGTCCGTGCGTCCGCCCGGTCCAGACCGCCCATGAGCCAGTAGGTAATGGCCGGAAGCTGGGATTCCGCGTCCGCCAGGTATTTCACCAGAGAGACCAGTGCGGAGAACAGAGAACCGATCATGATGCCGGAAAGCACCATGGAGCTCAGGCCCCGTCCTCTGCCCGACCCGCAGAGCCAGGTGAGGGCAACGGCCAGGATCCCGAATGCAAAGGAAAGGATCTGCACGCCGAAGATCCGGAAACCCAGCAGGATCCCCAGGACCGCGCCGAAACAGGATCCGCTGGCAACGCCCAGGGTGTCCGGGGTGGCCAGAGGATTGGCGAAGAGACTCTGGAAAGTGCAGCCCGCCACGGAAAGTCCGGCGCCCGCGAGAATGGCCAGAAGGATCCTCGGCAGACGGAGGTTCAAAACGATCTTGCCCGTCAGGGCCGGGACTTCGGCGCTTCCGGTGAGCACACGCAGGACGTCCCGGAAGGGTATGGAGACCCGTCCGATGCCGAGGCAGACAAGACCCACGGCAACGGGAAGAAGGATGAGCAGGACCGACAGGACCGGCTTCAGTTTTCCGGATCCGTTACGCATTGGCGGAATCCCTGACGGCGGAATAGGCGGCCTTTACGGTTACGCCTTCCAGTTTTCCGATCTTTCCGGACAGGGCGCTGATGACGTCCTGGGGCGCGTCCATTGCCACGCTGACCAGGCTGACTTTCCGTTTCCGGTAGGGGATGCCCATACGGCCGATGATGTATTCGCCGTACTTATGCAGCAGTTCGTTGAATTCCTCCACGGAATCCGGGTTTTCAATGATCACGCTGAGGACCGCGAGTCTGGTTTCTTCCATGTGTTTGCCTCCTTTAAAAGAAAAACGGCTGTGCCTAAAAGACACAGCCGCTGCGGTTGCTTTGTTTGCCGTGTCTTTCACCTCAATGCAGGATTTCGGTGTCAGAACCCAATGAATCGTATCATATCCGGCGGAAACGGTCAATCCCGGTTTTCCGGATCCGGATCAGTCCTTTTCGGTTTCGCAGGAGAGAACGGTTCCGGTAACGGCGTCGATATCGTAGTCGTATTCCATGCCGCCGCAGTCAAAACTGATTTCGTATTTCTGCGTGCCGTTTTCTTTTTCCAGTTCGCATTCCAGGTCAGTTACGTCCGCACGGTTTACCCCGGCGTGCTCAAACGCGATCGCCTCTGCTTCTTCCGCGGAACGAACGGCCGGACTGCTTTCCGGCTCCGAAGGGACGGCCGCGGCGGAAGACGGCTGCAGTTCTTTTTCCGACTTGAGGATCCGCCCGGAGTTCAAAACGATCTCGTATTCGTATTTGTAGTTCCCGCCCCGGAAGGTCACCTCCCAGACATACACCCCGTCATCCTCCTTTTCGGAGGTGACCGAAAGATCCGTGACGGAGTCCTCCGTCAGGCCGGCATCCTTCAGGGCGATCTTTTTCGCTTCCGTGCTGTCCAGAGGTTCACTGTTTACCACGGGAACGGGCTGTTCCGCAGGGGCGGCTGCCGGTTTGCCGGCGCAGCCGGCACACAGGGGAAGCAAGAAGAACAGAAGAGCGGCGGGAATCAGGATCCGGGTCCTATTCATGTTTATGCATTCCTTTCGGTTTTGTTTTTTGTCATAAGCCGGCGTACGGGGCGGAAGAGCATGGAGTACGGTCCGATGGTAATGAAACCTGACACCGCGTAACGGGCAGTGCGGGCCAGACGGGCAGCGAAAGAGCCGGATTCCAGAAACTCTTCGGAGAAGGGAAGTTTGAGCAGGTTGACCAGAGCAAGGAACAGCACAAGCCCGATCACCAGCCGCAGGATCTTCTGCAGGAGCGTTTTGGCCGGTTCGAAATGAATGACTTTCTCTTCCAGCAGAAATCGTCCGAACATTCGGACGTGCAGTCCGTAGGAAGTGTAGAAGTCGGTGGTGGTGCAGTAGAACCATCCGGGGA
>R22__coassemble_217_pt1 | contig 44443 bp, 33 predicted proteins | sample R22__metabat2_high_PE_038 | metagenome-assembled genome bin R22
TTCCCGAACAGGGCGATCGCCGTCTTTCCCGGCACCGAGTCGATGGCGTCCACGATAAAGTCCGTTTCCGGACATAAGGTTTCCTTTATATTCTCAGGGGTGACGAATACCTCCGCGCTTTCCACAAGGCAGTCAGATACGTCACGGAGCCGGTCCCGCATGGCGTCCGTCTTTTTCATACCGAGAGTTCTTTTGGTGGCGATCAGCTGCCGGTTCAGATTGCTTTCCCGGACCGTGTCCGGATCCACAAGAAGCAGACGGCCCACGCCGGCCCGTGCCAGAGCCTCCGTGCAGTGACCGCCCACGCCCCCGATGCCCACCACCGTGACGTGGCTGTCCGCCAGTTTCTTCAGTCCCTCTTTTCCGATCAGCAGCTCGGTACGCTCTGATGCGGTCTCCGTCCGTTCCGTCATGTGGGGATCTCCAATTCCTTGCAGCTTTCAAAAGTCATCCCGTTCACCCGCATCCGCTTGCACAGCAGCATCTGGGTCTTCTGCCGGTACTGTCTGTTCTTTTCCCGGTCTCCGTACTTGTCGTCCCCCAGGACCGGATGACCAACGGCCGCCATCTGGACACGGATCTGATGCGTCCGTCCCGTCTGCAGCCCGATCTCCACAAGAGAACAGCCGTTCCTCTCCCGGAGCACCCGGTAATCCAGCTCCATCCGGAGCGCACCCGGTTCCTTTTCCCCGCAGAGGGTCATGAGAGCCTTCTCCGGGTCTTTTTTCGCGAAATGTTTCAGATGTCCCTGCCTTGGTTCCGGGGTCCCGGCAACAACGGCAAGGTAAGTCTTTTCTATGGTATGGTCACGGAACGCCTTCTCCAGCGCTTCCCTGCTTTCCTCCGTTTTGGCAAGAAGCAGAACGCCTCTGGTGTTGGCGTCCAGCCGGTGCACGGGATAGACCTCGGGAAGGATCCCGCCGAGTTCGCTGGCAAGTTCCTCCGTTTCCACCCCGGCCCGCTTGTCCACCGCCAGGAGTTCCCTGTCCGACCAGAGGCCGGAGCAGCACCGGAAAGCCGGCAGCAGTTCCATCTGGGCAGGATACCGTTCCCATTCCTTTCCCCTGGGCACGGAGAAGAAGGTCATCTTCTCCCCCAGCGTGGGATGGGTCAGCGTAAGGGCATACGCCCACAGACAGATCTGGGTCCTTTTCAGCGGTTTCCCTTCCCCCCGGGATGCCGCAACGGCGTCCGGGTGGTACCGCTGGTCTCCCAGGATCGGGAGCCCCGCATGGGAAAGCTGCACCCTGATCTGGTGGGAACGTCCCGTGTACAGGGTAATGTCCAGCAGGGAGGTCCCCCCGCCGGATCCGATCTTCTCATAGGAGAGCTTCGCGATCTTTCCGCCCGGGGTCTCCGGCGGGACCACCGAAGTGGTGTTGGTCTTTTCATCCTTCAGAAGCGTATCCGTCAGATAATCCGCGGAAGGAGCTTCGCCGCAGACGATGGCGACATACCGCTTGCCTGCTCCGTGCCCCTTGAACTGTTCCGTCAGCCGTGCGGCGGCTTTGCTGGTCTTGGCAAAGACCATGACGCCGCCCACCGGCCGGTCCAGCCTGTGCACAAGCCCCAGATATGCCTCCCCGGGTTTGTTGCCTTCCTCCTTCAGGTATGCCTTGCATTTCGAGCAGAGGTCCTCGTCCCCGGACAGATCCGACTGCACCGGGATATTGACCGGTTTTTCCACCACAAGGAGGTGATTGTCCTCATACAGCACCGTAAGACCGTGCTTTTCCGGAAGCGTCATGTCCCTATCCATTCTGTTTCCCCTCCGGAAGCAGATGGGTCTCCCTGTCCATTCCGATCCCCAGCCAGAGGATGGGGAAGGCCGCCGCCTCATGGCGGAACCAGGAGCCGAAGGACGGCTCAAAACAGAAGGACATGAGGAAGAACGCGATGATCACGGAGTATGCCGCAGTCCTTGCGGATACCCGCCGGGACCGGACCAGTTCGATCAGGATCAGGATGTCCAGCAGGATCTGGAACACCGCGAAGGGAATATCCGAAAAGTTCACGCAGAGTTCTACCGGGATCAGGATCCGGACGGCGGCAAACAGGAAATTCACAATGAATCCGGCCACCGACCAGTCCATGGGCAGAAGGTCCAGGATCAGTTTGTCCGGAGCTGGCATGCTCTCAAACCCCATGTTGATCCTTGTCCGGATGGAGAACAGTCTGTCCGTCAGATCCGGAGCCGCCACTCTGAGAAGCAGCAGGGCAAGAATGACCCCGCTGGCAAGGATCCCCAGAAACAAAGTCTGAGCCCCCAGAGTCTTCGGTTTTCTGTACAGTATGGCCACCCCGAATAGGACCGCCGCTCCGATCATCATGAGAACGTAGTATTCCCGCAGGAAAAGCACCACCGGAAGCAGCACCAGCTCACACCCGATGAGCTTCGGGATCTGCCCGGGAACATAGATCAGGATCAGCGCCATGACAAAGAAGAGCAGGTACTGCAGAAAATCCACGCCGGGCATGAAAACGAAATAGGGAAGCAGAAAAGAAAACCCCAGAGCCGTCAGGGCGGAAAACAGATTCAGGGCCGGAGCCTTCGCCAGGATCCAGAGAAACACCGCCGCCCCGGGAACAAGAAGAAGCCATGCCCATCCCCGCATGGAGATGTACCCGATCCAGGAAAACAGGGCATGGAAAACGGAGGCCGTAGCCGAAAACGCCGCATCGCCCCCGGAGAAGTCCCCGGTGTTCACCGCCGTCATGGTCCGGTAGGCGCTGGTAAAAGCCGTCTCGTCGTAGATCTCGTATTTCAGCGCGGTAAACAGGATCATCACCAGAAGGCATACCGCCAGGACCATCCTTTTATGGGAGGCCACATAGGCGTTCGCCCTGCGGATGCCCGTCTGGACCGCCGTATTCCATTTGGAAAGCGTTTCTTTCAACCGTCCGTTAATCCTTTCGCGTCCATCTTCCGCTGGAGCCGCAGGGGAGGCAGAGATCGCGGTTCCGTATGGGAAGCCCCACCTCATCCGCTTCCGTCCTGCCCGCAGGCATAGCCACCTGCAGAATGTTTCTCAGCACCTGGGGCGCAAGTCCCGTGGTGTACGAATTGATCAAAAAGAACAGGGGCTCATCGGAAAGAAGGCAGGCGCAGTCCCGTACCAGATCGAAGATCTGATCCTCGATCTTCCACATCTCGCCGGAAGGACCTCTTCCGTAGCTGGGAGGATCCATCAGAATGCCCTCGTACCGGTTTCCGCGGCGGATCTCCCGCTTGACGAGCTTCACGCAGTCATCCACGAAAAAGCGTACCTTGTTCCCGGCAAGACCGGAAGCGGCAAGATTGTTCTTTGCCCATTCCACCATGCCTTTGGCGGCGTCCACATGCACCACCTGGGCACCCGCCTTTGAACAGGCGACGGTCGCACCGCCGGTATAGCCGAACAGATTCAGTACTTTGATCTCCCGTCCTTTCGCCGCGGCAGGTCCGATCAGTCCCCGCATCCAGTCCCAGTTCACCGCCTGTTCCGGAAACAGCCCCGTGTGCTTGAATCCCGTGGGTCGCACGATGAACTTCAGATCCCGGTAGGAGATCTCCCAGGACTCAGGGAGCTCCCTCGCATATTCCCAGTGACCGCCGCCGGAAGCGCTCCGGTGATACACCGCATCGCAGCCGGTCACGGGGTCCATGGGCCAGACCGCCTGGGGATCCGGACGCAAAAGCGTCACGTCGCCCCACCGTTCCAGTTTGTTCCCGCCGCCCGCGTCCAGAACCGCGAAATCCTTCCACTGATCCGCCAGATACATAGTCCGGATACAATCTCCTTTGAATCCATATTTTTTCATTTTCATGATAGCACAAAATCCCTGCGCGTGAAATCACATCCGGTGTGCTTCCGGACACGCTTCTTTCCGGCCGCGGCTGCAAAAAAAAAGCGGCATCCCTGCGGATGCCGCCCGTGTTTCAAATTCTGTCCGTTACCGTTCCTTCCGTCTCTTCCTGCCCACGATCGCGAGACCCGCGATGCTCAGGACCGCCAGTGCGCTCAGCAGAAGGATCGGGGTGTTGTCACCGGTCTTCGGAGGAGGGGTCGGTTTGGGGGCCGGTTCGGGATTGCTGGTGGCCTTTACGTCCACCACGCATTGGGACCCCGCATGCTGCGTATCCCCGTCAAACACAAATGTATAGGAACGTTCTTCCCCTTCCGTCATTGCCGGGAAAGAAAATGTTGCCACGCCGTTATTATCCGTCACCGCCGTGACATCTCCGCATGTGACGGTTCTTCCGGAAAGCGGTTTTCCGTCTTTATCTTTCAAGGTGACCTTGAGCTGGAAATCCACGCCCGGTTTTACGCTTGTCGGGCTGGACTTCTTCGGAGTAAGGGTCGTTTTCACAAGCGGCTTGATCGTCCAGGTATGCTTCACGCCCGCATATGTTTTCTGGCATTCGAACGCCGCGTATCCTGTCGCGATATGCTCCGCCGGCGGCTCAACGGTATAGTAGCCGCCGCTGAGTCCGCGACCGGAAGCCAAATCGGTCATGTTTCCACCCAAATATCCGTCGCTCACGGTCAGATTCACCGAACCGCCGTCACCGCCGACCGCTCTGCCAAGTGCACCCTCATTGAATCCCTTGACCACTCCTCCGCTGATGTCAACGGCTACATTGTTCTTCTTCACACAGATACCGTGGCCGATTCCATTGTGGCCCTGACCGATAAGTTCCGCGGTCCCCTTCACGGTCACACTGCCGGACTCGGTATAAACGCCGAACCCTCTCGCGCCGGACGTGCCCTCTCCCTTGACCGTTCCCCCGCTGACGGTAACTGCACCCTTTTCGGAATAAATGCCGTATCCGCGCGCGGTATGAGTGCCGGTCAAGGAGGCTTTTCCGAACACTTTGCCGCCTTCCACGGAAACAGCTCCTTTAGCGGAATAAATGCCGTATCCTCGTGTGCCGTCATCACCTGCCGTCCTGTAGACGGCTTCCCCCATGATATCCGCATTGCTCTTTACCGTAACGCTTCCGGATCCGGTGTTGCGGATTCCGCAGCCTCCTTTTACCCCCAGGCCGCCATTGGCATAAAGCTTTGCCGTCCCTTTGCCGCCCCCGACCGTGACGCTGCCGCTGCCGCTATTGTATATGGCATCCACCCATTTATAGTCATTGGAAGTGGAGCTGATCGTGACCGTACCGCTTTCCAGCACCAGCGAAGCGCTGCCGCTGAGCTGGACCCCTTCGAATTTTCCTTTGAAAACAATGCTTCCGGGCCCGACGATGGTCAGGGTTCCCCCCGACACCAGGAAACCTTTTTTTCCCTCGTTGATCGTATGGCCGTTCAGCTTGATCGTCATGGTATGACTGATCTGAATGTCATCTGTGGCCGTCAGATCAGCCGTGAGTTTGACGCTTGTCACACTTTCGGTCCCAACCTTCGTTTTGAAGGTGCCGAAATCGGCCACCGGTTCATCGTCAGCCAATGCCACCGGGATCATTCCTGCGACCAACACCAATGCGATCAGAATGCAAATCAGTTTTTCTGGTTATCCTCATGAGCCTTTCCCCCAAATGTGTCTAAAAAGGTAAGAATAGCATAATCTATCCGAACCTGTCCGTCAATGTCATATCCATAATTTGTTCATTTTTTGTCTGACCGTTGGCCCTTGATTTTTCGCGGATCCGGACACGCTTCTTTCCGGCCGCCGCCGCAAAAAAACGGCATCCCTGCGGATGCCGTCTATGTTCCATATTCTGTCCGTTACCGTTCCTTCCGGGTCTTCCTGCCCACGATCGGAAGACCCGCGATGCTCAGGACCGCCAGTATGCTAAAGAGGAAAACGGGGGTGCTGTCTCCGGTCTTTGGCGGCGGGGGACTTCCTATCTTCCAGTGATAAGTGACCCCGCTCTTTGTTTTCTTGCACTTGACCGCTTCTAACCCGGCAACGATATATTCCTCCGGCGGCTCGGCGGTATAGTAGCCGCCGCTGAGTTCACATTGACCATTGTCCTGGTCAACGGATCCGTTTATGTATCCGCCGGACACATTGATTTTCGAGCCGGTATATCTGGCATATACGCCATATGCTTTGTCTGTTGCGTTTCCGGTGACCGTTCCGCCCGTGATCGTCACATTTCCTTGTTCCGCGTCGGCACCCACGCCCATCGCGGTACTGCTTGTACCCGTGACCGTTCCGCCCGAAATGATGATCTTCGCATTACCGTTTTGGGCCTGAACACCGAATCCGTCCCCCTCGCCCGTGTTTGTTCCGGTGACCTTGCCTCCGGTTATCGTGACCTGAGAATTTTCGTTGAGAATACCGTAGCCGCCCGGATCACCCGGAGCACTGTTGGCTGTTGCCGTGATCGAACCGCCTTCCACCGTAACAGTCGAGTTGTCACCGACAAACATTCCGGCCGCCTGACTGTGGCTTGAACTTGCCGAGATCTTGCCCCCTGAGACGGTAACACTGCCTTTCATGCAATCAATACCGTAAGCCCAATGAGTGTTTTTGTTACTATCTGTCGCATCTTCCGCGGTGATGCGCCCGCCTTCCATCGTAACAGTCGAGTTGCCTTCAACATATATTCCGGCTGCTTTTTGCTGGTTGTTGGGGTTGCCTTCAGTTGTTTTTGCGAAGAACTCCGCATTTTTTTTACTGTTAGTTTATCTGACCCGGCACAATAGATACCGTAGGCCTCGTTTTCGCCGTTGCTTACGGCAGATACCTTTGCCTTATTGGTTCCGCCCCCGACCGTGACGGTTCCGCCGTTGGTATATATTGCGAACGCCTGACCCCTTGCATTGTTTTGGATCGTTCCGCTCTTCACTACCAGTGAACTGCCGGAATAAACATGGATCGTACCGCAAGCGCTGCCGCCATTAGGGTCTGATACATGGGACGATGTGATCGTGCCCTCAGCGCCCCCTCTTTTTCCATCCATGATCGTCAGGGTCCCGCCGGTCACCTGGATGTTGTTGCTTCCCAGCGTGATCGTTTGGCCGTTCAGATCAATAGAGAGCGTCTTGTTGATTGTAATGGAGCTATCATAGGTCGGGCTGTGGAGCATCCGGATCGTATCGCCCGCCGAGGCGGCCGAAACGGCAGCCGCAAGCGTGGAATACTCTTGCTCGGTATTGACTATTACCGCATCATTTCCTTCCGCCAGCGCGACAGGGATCATCCCCACGGCCAGAACCGCGGCAATCAGAATGCAGAACAGTTTTTTCGCTCTCATGCTCTCATCACCTCAATCTATACTTCCACAGTGATATGATATACTTTGGAGCCGTCAACCGTCAAGATTCTATTCCTTGCGGGATCCGTCCTGTCCGCGGTTTGTGCGGACCGGGGACGCGTGATATAATCAAAGCCGAAATCAGACAGGAGAGATCCGCCCCATGGCACTGAGTCCCGAACAGCTGAAAGCCGTTTTTTCCGCCGCCGGAAAGCGCGCCAACCGCGCGCTCGGTCAAAATTTCTGTACGGACGGGCAGCTGCTTTCCGAATGCGTGTCCCGGGCAGGATTTCCCGCGGACACTGCCGTTCTGGAAGTCGGTCCCGGGCTCGGCGCTCTGACGGAAGAACTGCTGAAGGTCTGCGGCAGGGTCGTGGCCGTGGAGAAGGATGCCTTCCTTGCGGAGACGCTCCGGTCGCTCCTGCCGGACGGACGGCTGGAGATCGTTCAGGGAGATATCCTGCGTGTTTCCGTCCGGGATCTGTTCCCCGGTTCCTTTTCCGTCGCGGGCAATCTGCCCTACTACATCACTACCCCGGTGCTGGAAAAATTCCTTCCGCTTCTTCCGGATAAGATGCTGGTCATGCTCCAGAAGGAAGCGGCCGCCCGGTTCACGGCCGGCCCCGGAGACCGTGTATATGGTCCCGTTCCCGTCCTGACCCAGTGCTTCTACTCCGTGGAATTTTTGACGGACGTGTCCCCGGACCGGTACTATCCGCAGCCGGATGTGGTCTCCTCCGTGGTGCTGCTCAACCGGAACGGCACGGAAATGGACCCCGCTTTTGCGAAAGGCTTTCAGGCTTTTCTGAACACGGTTTTCGCCAAGCGCAGGAAGACTCTGGTCAACAACCTTCCCGGTACCGGGATCCGGGATATCCTTACCGGAACGGGCCTTCCGCCGGATGTCCGGGCGGAGGCTGTTCCTCCGGAAACGCTCCTCCGGATACACACGGCGCTGCTGGAAAAGGAAATGTGAAAATATTTGCCGTTTTTCCATTTTCCTGCTATAAATACGTGATATATTGATTGAATCAGATTTGATACAAAGGGGATCCCTATGAGCAAACAACCCGATCCTTCCCTTGACTATACGGATGAAGAACTGACGGAAGAAGAGATCAGACGGCGGCATAAAGCGGCCGTTCTGGCGCGCAGGAAGAAAAAACGGCGGGAAAAGAGGATCAAAAAGATCCTTCTGATCGCCGGCATCATCCTGGGCGTGGTCCTGATCGCCCTGGCAGCCGTCTATCTGTATGTCCGGAATCTCCGGAAGAACACCGCGTCTTTCTTTGAGACCATGCCCACCACGGCAGCCGTAGCGGCCGCCACGGCCGCTCCCGTTGTCACCGCCGCACCGGAATCCTCGCTGGATCCGGAAACAAAACCTGCAGAAGCGGAACCGGCGGAGACAGACGCTTCCGGATACAGCGCTTTTGAAGGCGGAACGGAAAACAAAACCGAATACCAGCTCACCGACCGCATCGTCAATGTCCTGCTCATCGGGGTGGACTACGCCGAAGAGCGGCTGTCCGAAGACTGGCTCAGTTCCGGCGGATCCACCGCGGAGCACGCGGATGTCATGATCGTGCTGGCGATCAACTTCGACAAGCAGACCGTGGACATGATTTCCCTGCCCAGGGACACCTACGCAAAGATCCCCGGGGTACAGGGCATCTACAAACTGAATGCCTCCCTGGACTGCGGAGGCGGTCTGTACAAGAAGGATGAAAACGGAACTCCCCTCCGGGACGAAAAGGGCAACTTCATCGTCAACGAGGCCGGATTCCAGAAGGTCTGCGAATCCTGTTCCCGCATGGTCGCGGGTCTTCCCATCAACTACTACTATGCCGTCACCATGCCCGCCGTCAAAGGGCTGGTCAACGCCATCGGAGGCGTGGACTTCGATCTGGAACTGGAATTTGAGATGAACGGACGCTCCTACCAGAAGGGCCAGCAGCACATGGACGGGCAGGCAGTTCTGGATTATCTCCGTGTGCGTAAAGCCGCAAGCATGACCGGCGCCACCGCGGAAGACGTGGGAGACGGCGCCCGGGTCAACCGTCAGAAGGATATGCTGGTGGCGATCCTGAACCAACTGAAAAAGACCATCAGTCTGACAAAGATCACGGATATCATCAACACCTTCGACGGACAGCTTTTCACCAACTGCACCTTCGAGGAGACCGCCGCTCTGGCCGCCTACGCGTATGATATGCCCACAAGCAACATCCATATGTGGTCCATGGACGGGACCTGGACCTCCAAACGGGTGGCAAGACTGAATTTCTGTTTTACGGATCAGGAAAAAAGGGTCTCCATCATCAAGAGCGTGTACGGGATCGACGTCCCGCAGGACAGGGAATGCACCATGGCATATGCCTACTACTTCTGGAACGATCTTGTGGCGGAAAGATACCTCGCGACAAGTCATCCTTTGTATAAAAAAGGAGCGACGGAGTCGCTCAAAAACGCCTATCGGAAGGTCCAGAATCTAAGGCTCGCCTGCGCGGAGACCGCGGCAAACTATCTTGCCGGAAAAAGCGACTACCTGTTCGGCGCCGCGGAAAATCTGGAAGCCGCCAACGAACGGCTGAAAGCTGCTGCCGAGTCCGCGAAGAGCAAATCCGGTGGCTCCACGCGTCTGGATTTCTACAGCACGCTGGAACGGTACAACGAGATCCAGGTGGATCCATCCTGAGCCGGATCAGAGGACCGGTATTTCTCCCTGTCCGTTGATCACCTTTTCAATGCCCGCGTTCTTGATCAGCCTTCTGCAGATCAGGCAGGGTTCCGCGTTTTGGATGGGTTTCCCGTCCTCAAATCCCGCCAGATACAGCGTCCCGCCCAGCATGTCGTTTCTGCTGGCCGATATGATCGCGTTCTGCTCCGCGTGGACAGCCACGCATTTCTCGTACTGCTCGCCGTGGGGGATATTGTTTCTCTCCCGCCAGCATGTTCCCACATCACAGCAGTTATCCTCTCCCCGGGGCGCTCCGTTGTACCCGGTGGAAACGATCTCGTCGTTCTTCACGATCACCGCGCCGTACTGTCTGCGAAGGCAGGTGGACCGTTTCGCCACCTCCGCCGCGATGGACAGATAGTACTCCTGTTTGCTGATCCTCTGCATGTTTCCACGGCTCCTTATCTGTTGTTTTATACGTTGAAGCGGAACAGGGTCACGTCCCCGTCCTGCATGACGTAATCCTTTCCTTCGGACCGGACAAGGCCTTTCTCCTTGCATGCCTGCATGGAACCCAGTTCCACCAGCGTATCGTATGGAACGATCTCCGCCCGGATGAAACCGCGTTCAAAGTCCGTATGGATCTTTCCCGCCGCCTGGGGAGCGCGGTCGCCTTTTTTGATCGTCCATGCCCGGACCTCCTTGGGTCCCGCGGTCAGGAAGCTGATCAGTCCCAGCAACCGGTAGCAGGCTTTCACCAGCTGGTCCAGACCGGACTCGGTGACGCCCATCTCCTCCAGAAATCCCTTCTTCTCCTCCGGGGAGAGTTCGGATACTTCCTCCTCCAGACGCGCGCAGATGGTGATCGCCTCCGCTTTCTCCTCCCGCGCCCTTTCGTACAGGACCTTCACGTAATCGTTCCCGGTCCCGATATCGTCCTCGGAAATATTGGCAACATAGATCACCGGCTTTGTTGTCAGAAGGAACATCTGCCGGATGGTCTCCTTCTCCTCGTCAGTGCAGTCCATGCTGCGGACCGGAAGTCCCGCTTCCAGGTGAGCCTTGATCCGCTCCAGAAGCGCGCCCTCCGCGATGATCTTCTTGTCTCCGGTCTTCCGGAGCTTGATATTATGGTCGATACGTTTCTCCACCGTCTCAAGGTCGGCAAAGATCAGTTCCAGATTGATCGTTTCCATATCCCGGACGGGATCCACGCTGCCGTCCACATGCACCACGTTGGAGTCTTCAAAACAGCGCACCACATGCACGATGGCGTCCACTTCCCAGATATGGGAAAGGAACTTGTTCCCAAGGCCCTCTCCGCGGCTGGCGCCCCGGACAAGGCCCGCGATATCCACGAATTCTATCGTGGCAGGCGTGTATTTTTCCGGATGGTACATTTCAGCCAGAACATCCAGCCGTTCGTCCGGAACGGCCACCATTCCCACATTGGGCTCAATGGTACAGAACGGATAGTTCGCCGCCTGGGCACCCGCCTGGGTGATCGCGTTGAACAGTGTGCTTTTCCCGACATTCGGCAATCCGACGATTCCTAGTTCCACAGCAGTATCCTCCTCATTTCACGGCGGAAAGAAGTTTGTCCAGCCCCACGTGCAGTCTCCGCAGGGATTCCTCCCGTCCGAGAAGCATGGCGATCTCAATGGCGCCGCCGGGGGTCACTTCCTGTCCCGCCAGAGCGATGCGCACCGGCCACAGCATGGTACCGTTCTTCATGCCCTTTTCCTGGGCCAGACCGATCAGGGTATCATGGACCTCTTCCTCTTTCCAGCCGGAAAGTTTCTCCAGAGCCGGGATGGCCAGCTCCAGCACGTCCTTCGCCACCGCCGGGTCTGTTTTGGACTTTTTGTTGGTGAACAGCTCGATGCCGTATTCCGGAAGTTCCGTCAGGAACGCCACGATCCCGGGGATCGTGGTAAACACGTCGACCCTCTCGTGCAGGCACTTGAACAGAATGGACCGGTCCATTCCGTCCACGCCGGCCTGTTTGTAGTACGGTTCCGCGTATTCCGAGAATTTCTCCTCCGGCAGGTTCTTGATGTACTGCTGGTTCATCCAGGTCAGCTTCGCCGGATCAAAGATGGCGGGGGACTTGCTCATCCCTTCCACGCTGAAGGCCTCCACCAGTTCCGGAAGGGTAAAGAACTCCCTTTCGTCCCCGGGGTTCCAGCCCAGCAGTGCCACGTAGTTCACGATGGCCTCGGACAGATAGCCCTTGTTCAGATAGTCCTCATAGTAAGCGTCCCCATCCCGCTTGGACAGCTTGTGCTGCGCGTCCCGCATGATGGGGGTCATATGGATGTAAACGGGTTTCTCCCACCCGAAAGCGTCATACAGGAGATTGTATTTCGGCGTGGATGCCAGATACTCGTTTCCGCGCATGACATGGGTGATCTGCATGGTGTGGTCGTCGATGACGTTGGCAAAGTTGTAGGTGGGCATCCCGTCCGCCTTGATCAGGATCATGTCGTCCAGTTCGGAGCAGTCCACCGCGATGTGTCCGTAGATCACGTCATCGAAGCTGGCCTCTCCGTGCTCCGGGACATTCTGGCGGATGACGTAGGGCTCGCCTGCGGCGATCCTTCTCTCCACCTCTTCCTTGGAAAGGTTCAGACAGTGCTTGTCGTACTTCCATACCTCGCCCCTGGCATCCGCCGCGGCGCGGCGCTCCTCCAGTTCCTCCTTGGTGCAGAAGCAGTAGTAGGCCTTGCCTTCCTCCACCAGCTTTTTGGCGTAGGGAAGATACATGTCCTTCCGCTCTGACTGCACGTACGGGCCGAAGGCTCCCCCGATGTCCGGACCTTCGTCCCACTGCATCCCTATGCCCCTCAGGGTGTTGTAGATGACGTCCACGGCGCCTTCCACGTACCTCGCCTGGTCGGTGTCCTCGATCCTCAGTATGAAACTCCCGCCGTTATGCTTGGCGTAGAGGTAGGTATACAGTGCGCTTCTGAGATTTCCCAGATGCATATAGCCCGTCGGTGACGGTGCAAATCTTGTTCTGACGTTACTCATTTATTACTCTCCAAATTAAGCTTTGAAACTGTCCTTCAGTCCCACGGTCCGGTTGAATACCGGACGGTCCGGATCCGAATCCGCGTCCTTGCAGAAATAACCGATCCGCATGAACTGGAATGTCTCTCCGGGTTTCGCGTCGGCCAGCGCCGGTTCCACGTATCCCTGATACTCCGTCAGGGAGCCCGGATTCAGCCGTTCCGTGAAATCCAGTTCCGGATCCGCCTCCGGGTCCAGCAGATCCTCGTACATCCGGAGCAGCACCGGGATCCCGTAGGATCTGGGAACGAACTGCAGTGTTCCCTTGACCTTTCTTTCGCACTCTCCGCTCTTGGTTTCCGGATCGTAGGTCACGTGCACGGCGGTCACCGTTCCGTCATCGTCCGCTTCCCAGCCGGTGCATTTGACGATGTAGGCGCCCTTGAGCCGGACCTCGCCCTCGGGTTTCAGGCGGAAGAATTTCTTCGGAGGATCCAGAGAGAAGTCTTCCCGGTCGATGTACAGTTCTTTCTCGAACAGCACCGTATGAGTCCCGGCCTCCGGGTTCCCCGGCAGGTTCTCGATCTCGATCTCCTCGGTCTTTCCCTCTTCCCAGTTGTCCACGATCACCCGGAGCGGGTTGACCACGGCCATGTATCTGGGCGCGTTGGCATTCAGGTCCTCCCGGACGCAGTGCTCCAGCATGGCGGTCTCCACCACGGAATCCGCCTTCGCCACGCCCACGCGTTCCAGGAAGTCCCGGATGGCCGGAGCGGTGTATCCGCGGCGGCGCATGCCGCAAAGGGTGGGCATCCGGGGATCGTCCCATCCGCTCACGTGGCCGCCCTCCACCAGCTGGCGGAGGAACCGCTTGCTCATGACGGTGTTGGTCAGATTGAGTCTCGCGAACTCGATCTGGCGGGGTTTATGTTCAAATCCGCATTTCTCCACGACCCAGTCGTACAGCGGACGGTGGGCCTCATATTCCAGAGAGCACAGGGAATGGGTCACGCCCTCGATGGCGTCCTGGATGGGGTGGGCGAAATCGTACATTGGGTAGATGCACCACTTGTCCCCCGTCTGATGATGGCTCACATGTTTGATCCGGTACAGTGCCGGATCCCGCATGTTGATGTTCGGGGACGCCATGTCGATCTTGGCGCGGAGCGTTCTGGCCCCGTCCTCGAACTCCCCGTTCTTCATCCGTTCGAACAGATCCAGGTTCTCCTCCACCGAACGGTCACGGTACGGGCTGTTCTTTCCGGGTTCCGTCAGCGTTCCCCGGTATTCCCGCATCTCGTCCTTGGAAAGGTCGTCCACATACGCGAGACCTTCCCTGATGAGCTTGACCGCCAGCTCGTAGCACCGGTCGAAATAGGAAGAACCGAACAGCAGCTTGTCCCAGTGGAATCCGAGCCATTCAATGTCGTACTTGATGGCCTCCACGTATTCCACATCCTCTTTGGTGGGGTTCGTATCGTCAAAGCGGAGGTTGCAGCTGCCGCCGTACTTCTCTGCCATCCCGAAATCGATGCAGAGCGCTTTCGCGTGCCCGATATGCAAGTATCCGTTGGGTTCCGGCGGGAAACGCGTCTTCACCCGCGGCTCCTTGGTGCGCATATCCTCCTCGATAAATTCCTCGATAAAGTTCTTGCTTTTTACTTCTTCCATTTCCATTTTTCTCCCGGATAAACAACTATATTTCAAATTATTATAGTATCGTTAATCGGCTCGCCTTGTCAAATGCCAAACGCGTCTCCCGTGCCTTCCGCTGCAGCCCCGAAAAAGTCCGCCGCTCCGAGAAAAAGCGGCATCCCTGCGGATGCCGCCTGCGTTTTGAATTCTGTCCGTTACCGTTCCTTCCGGGCTTTTCTGCTTACGACCGCAATGCCCGTAATGCTCAGGACCGCCAGCATGCCAAGCAGCAGGACCGGCGTACTGTCTCCCGTCTTCGGAGCCGGTGCGGGCTCCTTCTCCGTGATCGTGATGTTCAGGGTGCAGTTCGCGGCTTCGTATGCGCCGTCGCCTTCGAAACTGACCGTATAGGACTTTCTCCCTGTCGTTGATTCTCCCGGAAAAGTCAGTTTTGCTATGCCGTTGGAATCCGTGACTCCGGAAATCGTTCCGCACGTGACAGTTTTGCCCTTCAGGGGGAAATCCGCGTTGTTTTTCAGCACTACCTTCATCTGAAAGGGTTTATTCACCGTTGCCGAATCCGGATTGGAGGCATCCGCGGTCAGAGATGTTTCACCGCTTCCGATCATGTACTTGTAGGTGACGCCGCCTGACTTTTCCTTACAGTCGAGCACCGCTTTTCCGTCCGCGACATAATCCTCCGGGGGCTGTACGGTATAGTATCCGCCGCTGAGCCCGGTTCCGGCCGCCAGTTTTCCGTGCCCGCCGTTGAAGTATCCGCCGCTGATCTGCGCTTTGCCGTTAACGGCATAATCACCCGTGACGGTTCCGCCGGACACGGTGGCCTGGGTCGCGATGATCCCGCAGCCCTCACCCGTTTTTGAGGTGCCTTTCACGGTCCCGGCGATCATCCTGACTTCCCCGCTCTCCGCAAATACTCCGTATCTGCCCTCGCCGGTAACGGTTCCCCCATAGTTCTCGATATCCCCGTGATAGTTGTATACGCCGCAGCCCCGGCCGCTCTCATACGCGCTGCCGGTGATCTCCGCGCCCTCAAATATTTTTACCGTGGCCGTATCGCCCGCGTCTTCCCGCTTGTTGTAGATCCCGTAGGCCCATTTGTTGGCCTGCTGGCTATTGGTCTTCGCGTATACCTTTGCCTTTGCGATCCCTCCGTTTCCGACCGAGATCCCGCCGGATCCTGTGTTTTGGATCGCCACCGCGTCACCGGTCCCGGAAACGCATTGCACCGTTCCGCTGACAAGAAGCAGCGAAGCGGACCCGGAAACTTCCAGGCAGACCTTTCCGCTGCCGCAGATGCCTCCGCCGCCGACGCTGTCCTTGACGGTCAGCGTGCCGTTCGTGACTTTCACGGCGGTTCCCACGGAGCTCGTGACGGTATGCCCTTGCAGATCCAGCGTAAGCTGTCTGTCGACCTCAACGGTGGTCTCCTGGGATATCTCCGCCAGCAGTTCCACCGTCTGCCCGGGGGAAGCCGCTTCAATAGCCGCCTGAAGGGTCCGAAACGCGGCTTCCGTTTCCGCGATCTTCGCCACATCCACCGCCGCCAGCGCAAACGGAACCAGACCGGCCGTCATCAATGCGGTCAGGAAAATGCAGATCAGTTTTCTTGCTGTCCTCATGCGAATTCCTCCATGAAAACACTTCCTATAACAGTGTATCATCACTCGCCGCTTTCCACCACAGGTTTATGGACCGGACGGCACTGCCTGCACAGTATAGAGAAAGGGAGAGACCTTTTCAATGAAGTCTCTCCCTCCGGTAAGTTGTTTCTGAAAAACACCTGTTATTGTTTGCCAATGGACTGGTAGGTCTCCGGATAGTAGGTGACCAGGGATGTGTCCTCAAGCCACGCCGTTTTCTGGGTTTCCCAGGCCTTCTCTTTCTCATCGTCCGTCGTGAGCTTCACAATGACATCCTTTACGTCGTCAAAGGATTTCTCCCCCGCGGGCTCGTCGGAAACGCGGTAAATAATGGAAAAGCCGTTGTCTCCCTCAATGATCTCCGAGTATTCGCCGTTTTTCAGGTTGTTGACCGTCTCACGGGTCGCCTCATCCCAGGTGCCGTCATCTTCGCTCAGCAGGATCAGCCTGCCCTTTTCCATGATGGTTGGATAATCCTTGTAAGAGGAATCCGTGTTGTATTCCGCGAACACCTCGTCGAAGGACTTGCCGGACTGGAGTTCGCCGTATGCCACCTCGGCGGTCTCTTTGACCGTGCCGAAGAATTCCTCACGCATGGTTTCCGTGGAGGTCTTCAGCTCCGCGTAAGCCTTTTCGATCTCGGCAACGCGTTCCTTGTTGTCCGAACCGGAAAGAACGAGATTGCCGTACTCGGCCTCCAATTCCTTCATCTGGTCTTTCAGGCCCTGATACGCCTCGTCGATGGTGCCTTCTGGATTGATGGTCAGGACCTTGATCCTGGCATAGTTTTCCGGAACCACCAGTACGGGATCCCCGCCGTACATCTCATAATCCATCTCGGACCCCAGATAGGCTCCGGGTTCTTCCGTGGTAGCCTTCTGATCCGCGAGAAGTTCATCATAATAAGCCCTGGCATCCTCTTCCGTCACAACGACGTCCGCCTGGACCGCGGCTTTGAGGTTCTCCTCCTCCATCGCTTCCATCTGGTATTCCCGGATGGTCTCGATGTAGCCGTCATAGTCCATGTTCATCTCGTACGCCTCCAGATCGGCGGCAATGGCGTCTTTCACCTTCTGCAGGACCGCTTCGTCGGAAATATCCTCGCCGTCCTCCAGATAGTAGGAGTGCAGGTTGTTGACCTCTTCCTGAACGGCCTTCTCCACGATTGCCTTCTGCTCATCCGTCAGCTGGTCGGCGCCTTTTTCCTTGACCATATACTTGACCACCGCCGTTTCGGCAAGGGTCTTCAGGACGGTGTCCTGAATGGTTTCGATATCCTCGTCGGAGGTGGGTGCCTGATAACCGTAGTAGGTCATCATTTCGATGTATTCGTTATAGGAATCCTCGACCTCCCCCGCCGTAATGGTGACATCGCCGACCTTCATGGCGACGGCGTCTCTGTCAATGGAACTGACAGGGGCCGCTGTATCCTCAGCAGGCGCCTGCGCGGTCTGGGAACATGCCTGCAGTCCAAGCAGCATCATCAGGCACAGCGCGGCTGCAACGATCTTTTTTGTCAAACGCATTTTCTTTCTCCTTATTCCTTTGATAAAACCTTATGCCATTATAAGCATTACAATATGGCAAGACAATGGCTCAAACTGTAAATAAATTGTGGAAGGTCCGTCAGTATCTCCTCCCGGCTCCGTCTCGGCGCGGACAGCACGACCGCCGGCGGTACCGACGCAAGGATCCTTCCTCCCTCTGTCCGGCTCACAAGCCCGATCAGTTTCTCTCCGTCGATATCCGCGTCCTCCGCGAAGGTCAGCCGGGCGCCGCCGTCCTTCACGGAAACATGGGTCAGACAGGCCTTTTCCGCGTAGTTCTTGATCAGCGCCACCAGGAACAGGTTCTCCACCGCTGCCGGGATCTCGCCGTACCGGTCCTCCAGTTCCTCCTTCAGTTCCAGTTCCTCCTCCTTGGAGGAAACCTCCGCGATCCTCCGGTACAGTTCCAGCCGCTGGATCTCGCTGGTCACGTAATCCTTTGGGATATGGGCATTCAGCGATACGTCCACGGAAACATCCGTCTCCCGCTCCGGTTTTTCTCCCCGGGCTTCCCGGACGGCGCCCCGGATGATCTTCAGGTAGTACTCATAACCGATGTCCGCGATATGCCCGTGCTGTTCCGCGCCCAGCAGACTGCCTGCGCCGCGGATCTCCAGATCCCGCATCGCCAGCTGGAATCCTGCGCCGAACTGGGTGAACTCCCGGATCGCCAAGAGCCTTTTCTGCGCCTTTTCCGTCAGACTCTTCCCGCGCTGGATGGTCAGGTAGGCATAGCCGAGTCTTGTGCTTCTTCCGATCCTGCCCCGCAGCTGGTACAGCTGCGCCAGACCGAACCGGTCCGCGTCCAGCACGATCATGGTGTTGGCGTTCGGAATGTCCAGTCCGCTCTCGATAATGGTGGAGCAGAGCAGCACATCCGCCTTGTGCTCCATAAAGTCGATCATGGCCTGTTCCAGCAGCCGCTCGTTCATCTGCCCGTGGGCGGAAAGAATTTCCGCCTCCGGCACCAGTTCCTTCAGATGTCCCGCGATCTCCCCGAAAGCCTGCACCCTGTTGGATACCACATACACCTGCCCGCCCCGGGCGATCTCCTTTGTAATGGCGTCCGTGATCAGGGCGTCGGTATACTCCAGCACCACCGTCTGCACCGGATACCTTCCCTCCGGGGGCGTCTCCAGCACGCTGATGTCCCGGATCCCCGTCATGGACAGATTCAGCGTCCTGGGGATCGGGGTGGCGGTCAGGGTCAGCACGTCGATCTGCTGACGCAGGGACTTGATCTGTTCCTTGTGGTTCACGCCGAACCGGTGTTCCTCGTCAATGATCAGAAGTCCCAGATCCTTGAAGACCACATCCTTCGCGAGAAGCGCGTGGGTCCCGATCACGATATCCAGTTCTCCGTTCCGGAGTTTCTTCTTGATCTCGTCCAGCTGCTTTTTCGAGCGGAACCGGGACATGCAGGCGATCCGCACCGGGAAATCGGCGAACCGCTCCATAAAGGTGTTGTAGTGCTGCTGGGCAAGGACCGTTGTGGGGACCATGAGGGCCACCTGTTTGGAGTCCTGCACCGCCTTGAAGGCCGCCCGGATGGCGACCTCGGTCTTTCCGTAGCCCACATCCCCGCACAGGAGCCGGTCCATGGGCTTGGGACGTTCCATATCCGCCTTGACCTCCCGGATGCTCTGGAGCTGATCCTGGGTCTCCTTGTACGGGAACCGTTCCTCCAGCTGCTTCTGCCAGGCCGTGTCTTTGGAGAAAGCGTGTCCCTTGATGTTCGCCCTGGCGGCATACAGGGCCGCCAGGTCCACCGCCAGTTTCTTCGCGGCGTCTCTCGCCCTTCCGACCCGTTTCTGCCAGTCGTTTCCTCCCAGTCTGGAAAGAGCGGGGATCACGTCCTCATCCTTTCCGCTGATGTATTTCTGCACACGGTCCATGTTTTCCGTCGGAACATAAAGACGGTCCCCGCCCCGGTATTCCAGAAGCAGGTAGTCTCTGGTCTTGCCGTCCGTGGTCAGAGGCTCGATCCCGATGAACCGTCCGATCCCGTGTGTCTCGTGCACGATGTAATCCCCGACCGTGAGCTCGGAGAAGTTCAGCGCTTTCCGTTTTCCGCCCTTCCGCTCCGAAACGCTCTTCTTTCCGAACAGGTCCGAAGCTCCCAGGACGGTCAGGCTGAGCGCCGGATAGCTGAAACCGATGAGGAGTTCCTCCCCGGATACCCGGATCCCTTTGCCGTCCTTCTCCGTCCGGATGCCTTCCTCCCGGAGCTGTCCGGACAGAGACTCCGCGTATTCCCCGGCAAACAGGACCACCGTCTCTCCGGAACTCTCCCATCTTTTCAGATCCCGGACCAGTTCCGGCACATCCCCGAGATATTTCGGCACCGGCCGGACCGTGAACTGCACGATGTCCTTCGGCGGGAACAGGGGATGGGACCGGAAGAAAGTATAGAAAGCGGCTGTGTGCCCGGTAGAAAGCGACTGCAGTGTCTCGGCGGATCCGGAAAGCAGTTCCCCCTGCTTCCGGTTGCCCTCGCCGCGCTCCAGCATGGCGGTGACGGTCTCTCGGAAGGTCAGTTCCTCCGTCTTCAGGGCCTCCTCGACCCGGGCAGGTTCGTCCACCAGGATCAGGGTGTCCTCCGGCATGTAATCCAGAACGGTATCCAGTTTTTCAAACAGAAGAGGCAGGAGCGTCTCCGCCGCGCGGCAGGACAGGCCCTGTTCCCAGGCATCCTTCTGCGTCTCAAAGCCGGTATCCTCCCGGATGCTCTTCAGCGCCCGTTCCACCGCCTCCGGCGGCTGCGGCGTCTCATATGCGGGAGGGATATCCAGTTCCATCCGCTGCCGGACAGAGACCTGGGTCACCGGATCGAATTCCCGCATCTGGTCAACGGTATCCCCGAAAAACTCCACCCGGACCGGATACCGTTCCTGGGGCGGGTAGATATCCAGCAGGTCCCCGCGCAGCGCCAGCTGTCCCCGGCCTTCCACCAGGTCCACCCGTTCGTACCCCGCCGCGCAGAGCTGTCTCAATACTTCTCCCTGATCCCGTTCGTCCCCGGTCCGGATCCTCAGGCAGTTCTCCCGGAACACCTCCGCCGGCGCCAGTTTCTGCATAAGGGCGGCCGCCGAACAGAACACCACCGGTCTGGCTGCCGTCATGGCCGTCATGAGGGCTCCGACCCGCTGGGCGGCCCGCTCGTTGGACACGTCCAGAACATTCACCAGGGGCACGTCCCTCGGCAGCAGCAGGCCCGCGTCCGGGCGGAGGGATCTCGCCGCCTCGCACAAAGCGCTGACGCCGGAATCCGTGGCGCCCACGTACAGCACCGGACTGACCGAACCCAGCGCCGCAATGATATGCGCCTTGTTCGCGTCCTGGAGGCCGTATACCGCCGCCGGTCCGTTTCCGGTTGTGAGGACCTGTTCAAGCCTCCCGTATTCGGGAAGTTCCCGCAGGGCCTTCAGTAAAAACTCTTTCATTCCCAACCCTTTTTTTCGCGCCAAAACGGGACGGAAAAATTTTTCCGCCCCCTGTCTTTATTCTTTCCGGAAACCCGCCGGTCAGGATCCCGCGGTTCCCGTATGTTTCCTGTTGTACCTGGCCTGGGCCTTGTCCAGATCCCCGTCCAGGATCAGGATCGCCGCCTCGGCCGCTTCCCGGAAGATGGCGTCCAGTTCCTTCTGTTCCGCCTCGCCGGGCTTGCCCAGAACGAAATCTTTCAGTTCCTTCCCGTTTTCCGTATTCCGGCCCATGCCGATCCGGATCCTGGGAAACTGCTCCGACCCGACGCAGGAGACCACGGAGCGCATGCCGTTATGGGTCCCGGCGCTTCCGTTTGCACGGATCCGCAGCGTCCCCACCGGCAGGTCGATATCGTCATAGATCACCGTCAGGTTCTCCGGGGGTACCTTGAAATAATGCAGGATCTTCTGAATGCAGTCCCCGGACAGATTCATGTATGTCTGGGGCTTGACCAGAAGCACCCTTTCCCCGTTCCGGATGCCCTCACCGTACAGTCCGCTCATGCCGCGCTTGGTCACACGGATGTGCAGTTCTTCCGCGAGGATATCCAGAACCTGAAACCCCGCGTTATGTCTTGATTTCTGGTACTGCAGTCCGGGGTTCCCCAGACCGGCGATGACATGCACAGCTCAAAATATCCCTTCCTGTTTGATCGGTTTCAGTTTACCATCCGGAAGCTCCGCCTGACAAGAATCTTTCGCCGGAAGAGCGGGTTTATGAAGAGCCTGATTCCATAAAAAAAGTGAAAACAAAGGACCGTTTACAATAATACCGGAATATACGAGGACAGAACGGATGTCCTCTGCCCGGGAGGCACCGTGGTCAATATCTATGACGGACCGGAACCGGGCCCGAAAACAGGAGATACGCCGCTTCCCGTTTTCCTGGCTGTACCGGCGGCCCTTTCCGTCTCGGGCCCCGCCGCCGTGTTCTGTCTCAGGGCCCGGAACTGTTCCCGCAGGAAGAAACAGCAGTCCATAAATAAGGCGCGCTTCTGTGCACGGTATATATATCTATTATGCGGGAAAAATAATATATTATATATTATTTCGGTCCGGTAACGGTGCCCTGTCCTTTCGGTCGCGGAATATTGACATCCTTCGGACGGAAGTGCTATGATTCGCATACAGTTTCGAATAGAGAAGGCAATGAAGGAAAGAGTAGGCTTTATCCCGGCTTTCAGAGAGTCCGCGAGAGGTGAAAGGCGGTCAGCGCAGGGAATGCCGAACATGGTTCCGGAGCCATGAAGGGTGAACGGTTTCATTTGCTCTCAGCCCGCACGGTCCACAGCCGATATCCTGTGCACTTATGCTTCCGGTTCAGCGGAAAAGTAAGGGTGGTTTGGTAACGATGACTGTCTGGTGAAATGCGTGCCGTCCCTTCGGGCGGTACTTTTTTTATGAAGGAGGACTCTCAAAATGTGTGAAGTCTGCAAGGAAAAATTCTATATCACGACCCCGATCTATTATCCGAGCGACAAGCTCCACATCGGGCACGCCTACAGCACGGTGGCCACGGACGCCATCGCGCGGTACAAACGCCAGCGCGGATATGACGTATTCTTCCTCACCGGTTCCGACGAACACGGTCAGAAGATCGAGCGGAAGGCCAAAGCCGCCGGCGTCACCCCGCAGGAGTATGTGGACAATATCGTCTCCGGTTTCAAGGATCTCTGGAAGCTTCTGGACATCTCCTACGACAAGTTCATCCGTACCACCGATGACTACCATGTCAAGGCCGTGCAGAAGATCTTCAAGCAGCTGTATGACCAGGGCGACATCTACAAGTCCTCCTACACGGGCCATTACTGCACCCCCTGCGAGAGTTTCTGGCTGGAGCGGCAGCTGGTGGACGGAAAGTGCCCGGACTGCGGCGGACCGGTGGAACTGGTGGAGGAGGAGAGCTACTTCTTCCGTGTCTCCAAGTATGCCGACCGGCTCATTGAGCACATCAAGACGCATCCGGACTTCATCCAGCCCGTCAGCCGCACCAATGAAATTCTGCAGAACTTCCTGCTTCCCGGACTGGAATACCTCTGCGTCTCCAGAACGAGTTTCACCTGGGGCATCCCGGTGACCTTCGACGAGAAGCACGTCGTGTATGTCTGGCTGGACGCCCTTTCCAACTACATCACCGCCCTTGGCTGGGGAAGCGAGGATGATTCCCTGTATCAGAAATTCTGGCCGGCGGATGTGCATATCGTGGGCAAGGAGATCGTCCGCTTCCATACCATCATCTGGCCCATCATGCTCATGGCTCTCGGTCTGCCTCTTCCGAAGCAGGTCTTCGGTCACGGCTGGCTCGTGCTGGACGGCGGAAAAATGAGCAAGTCCAAAGGAAACGTGGTGGATCCCGTTAAACTCTGCGAGCGCTACGGTGTCGACGCCATCCGTTACTTCCTGCTCCGCGAGGTCCCCTTCGGCTCCGACGGCACTTTCTCCAACGAGGCTCTGATCAACCGGATCAATACGGACCTTGCCAACGACCTGGGCAACCTCCTTTCCAGGACCGTCGCCATGATCGACAAGTATTTCGACGGCGAGATCCCGGAACCCGCCGCGGACGGTCCGGAGGATTTCGAACTGAAGAAGATCGCCATGGACGTCCCGATCAAAGTGGACGAGCAGATGAACGGGCTCAAGATCCCCGACGCTCTTGCCGAGATCTTCGCACTGGTCGGCGCATGCAACAAATATATCGACCTGACGGCTCCCTGGGTCCTGGCCAAGACCGATGAGGGCAGGCTCCGTCTCCAGACCGTTCTGTACAACCTGGCGGAATGCCTGCGTCTGACGGCCATTCTGCTGAAGCCGTTCCTGACCTCCACCCCGGACAAGATGTTCGCGCAGCTGGGGACCGATCCCCTGCAGCAGACCATGGAATCCGTCTACTGGGGAGCCACCGTTCCCGGAACTCACGTGAGCAAGGGAGAGGCCCTGTTCCCCAGGATCGATGTGCAGAAGGAACTGGCGGAACTGGAGGCTGAGAAAGCGCAGCAGACAAAGGAGCCGGAAGCTCCCGCGCTCCCGCCGGAACTTCCCGAGATCGACTTTGAGGATTTTGAGAAACTGGATCTGCGTCTGGCGAAAGTCACCGCCTGCGAAGAGATCAAAAAGGCGAAAAAGCTTCTGAAACTGACCCTGGACGTGGGCGGCAAGGAACGGACCGTAGTCTCCGGAATCAAGAAATGGTATTCTCCGGAAGACCTGGTCGGAAAGACCGTCGTTCTGGTGGCCAACCTCAAGCCCGTGACGCTGTGCGGCGTGGAAAGCCACGGCATGATCCTGTGCGCTTCCGATGCGGCGGATGAAAAGCTGTCCGCCCTGACGACCCTCAGTGAAATGGAAAGCGGTCTGAAAGTCCGCTGACAACGGTATCCCGGATCCGGAACGGCGTCCCTGCGCTGTTGCGGTTTTTTCATTTGCCTTCCGCACCGGCGGTACGGGATGTGTTACAGTATTCCTATAAAAGATTCAAAGAATGCCCCCGGAAACAAGGAGATAACCGCATGAAGCAGGAAAACGCACCGACTCTGAAAGAAATGTTCCCCGGCAAACCGCTGCCGATTTTCGATACCCACTGTCATCTTCTGGAGGAAGCCTTCGATGAAGACCGGGAGGACCTGATCTCCCGCCTGAAGGACGCGTCGGTCGTGCATGTGCTGGAAGCCGGCTGTGCCATGGAGGATATCCCCCGCGTAACGGATCTGTGTGAAAAACATCCCGGATTTATCTACGGTGCTGTCGGGATCCACCCGCACCGTGCGGATTCCTTCTCCGAAGCGGTCCTTCCGGAACTGTACCGTGCGCTTCTGCATCCTTCCATCCGCGCCGTCGGAGAGATCGGACTGGACTACTACTATGACTTTTCTCCGAGAGAAGACCAGAAAAAATGCTTTGACGCGCAGCTCTCTCTCGCAGGCTCTCTCGGTAAGCCCGTTGTCATCCATGACCGGGATGCCCACGGAGACTGCATGGATCTTCTCCGTGCGCACCGGAGCTCCCTGTCCGGCGTTATGCACTGTTTCTCCGGAAGTTACGAGACCGCGAGAGACTGTCTGGATCTGGGTCTGTATATCGGGGTCGGCGGTTCCGTCACCTTTAAAAACGCAAAAAAATTCCAGGATATCCTGCCAAGGATCCCCCTGGAAAGAATTCTCCTGGAAACGGACAGTCCCTATCTTACACCTGTCCCGTTCCGCGGGAAACGGAACGATCCAGGATATATCCGGCTCGTGATCCGGGAGATCAGCCGGATCCGCCCGGAATCCGAAGAAGTCATCGCGGAGACCTGTCTGGAGAACGGCCGGACGCTCTTCGGGATCTCCTCCGACCGTTAAATAAACCGGGCCAGTGTTTTCTTCAGTGTATCGATATTGATGGGTTTGGCGACATGTTCGTCCATACCGCACTCAAATGATTTCTGCCTGTCCTCTTCAAAGGCGTTGGCGCTCAAAGCGATGATCGGAAGATGGACCCCCTTCAACGCCGGAAGTTCCCGGATCGCCTTTGTTGCTTTATATCCGTCCATTCTCGGCATCTGAATATCCATAAGAACGGCATCGTAATATTCCGGCTTTCCGGCTTCCGCGGCTATTCTGACCATGTTCACGGCGATGTCGCCGTCTTCCGCGGTCTCAACGATGATGCCCTCGTCCTCCAGAAGTTCCGTGGCAATCTCACGGTTCATCTCATTGTCTTCCACAAGCAGCAGACGCCTTCCGCGGAAGTCCGCCTGCCGGATCTTCCGGACCTCTTCCTGCCTGTTCTGCGCATCCGCATCCCATTTCATGGGGACCGTCACGGTGACCGTGGTCCCCTCTCCGGTCTTTGACTTGATCTCAATGGTGCCGTCCATAAGGTCGACCAGCCTTTTCACAATGGACATGCCCAGTCCGGTCCCCTGGATCCGGCTCACGGTGGTGGTGTTTTCGCGTGTGAACTCCTCGAATATGTGTTTCTGGAATTCCTCTGACATTCCGATTCCCGTATCCCGGACCGTGATCCTGTAAAGACCGTAACCCTCTCTCTGGCAGGGCAGTTCCTCGAGATAATAATCGACACTGCCGCCCTCGAAAGTATACTTGACCGCGTTTCCGAGGATGTTCGTAATGATCTGGTTTGCTCTGGAAACATCGATCAGCACATTCCTGTGAAGGATCCCGCCGGTATGGGCCGTCAGTTGGATGCCCTTGGCGTTGGCATCCGCGGAAGTGATGATGCGCACCTCCTCGGTCATTTCAATGACATCCGCGGGTGTTTCCTCAAGCGTGATCCTTCCGGATTCGATCCTGGACATCTCCAGGACCTGGTTGACAAGCGTCAGCAGCTGCTGGCTGGACACATCGATCTTATTCAGATACTCCGTAATGTATTCCGGACTGTCGGCGTGCTTCTTTGCGATCGCCGTGTACCCCGTAATGGCGTTCATGGGGGTACGGATATCGTGGGACATGTTGAACAGGAAGTTGGATTTGGCCTTGTTCGCCGCTTCCGCCTTGAACAGCGCTTCCTCAAGCTGACGCCGGTGGTTCTCCTCCCTGCGGACTCTCTCGTCAACACAGAACACGCCCACGAGAAAACGGTCTTCGTCTCCCGCCTTTTTCACGACCTTGACCCTGTACCAGACAGGCTCCCCGTCCATCAGCATTCTGTAATCGGCGGTAAAAGATCCCTTCTCTTTCAAGACCTTTTTGACATATTCTTTGCTCCCGAAGGTGCTCAGTACCAGTTCCCTGTCCTCGGGATAAACGATCGTTTCGCTGTCCTTGTGCGCGTCGGCATAGAAGTCCTCTCCCTTTGCCATGTTTGCAAGCACAGAACCCGCATAGTCGCTGTTGTACGAATAGATATCGTATCTTCCCGTTTCAGTTTCAACTTCACAGATCGTCTGAAGGTTATCGGACAGTTCCATGACCCTATTCATCTGTTCCGAAACTTTTTCCTTCAGCAGTCGCTCGCTTTCAAGTTCGGCCTTCTGCTGCGCCAGCGTGGCCAGCTGCTCCTGAGCCGTCTTCTGCGCCATGATGTACTCATGGTTGTCGATAAAACTGAGGAAGCAGTGGGAAGTCTCCTCGTAGTCGCCGGTACGGGTGAACCGCATTTCACAGTACCTGTAATTGTTGCTCTTGTAACGTATCGTTCTGGAATAGGTCCGGATCGTCTTGAACTGCCTGCGCATATACTCCAGCGAACACGCCTCCAGCGCCGCGGCTCTGTCTTCCGGCAGAACGTCGGTGTTGATCCATTTCGTGATCTCCCTGGAAAACGCGTCGTCATCGTTCACACGGCCGTAACCCTTCTGCAGAGTACTGGATCCTTTCAGGGATCTGAACCGTCCCGTGTTCAGTTCCACCAGGTAGAGACTCCGGTACGCATCGGCAAGGGAGTCGATGATCACCTTGTTTTCAAGACGGGTCTTGATGGCCGCGGTCTCCATCTCCCTGCGTACGTTGTCGTCAATGTTCAGAAGTCCCATGATCCTGAAGTTGGGTTCATCGGGCATATAGGCAAACTTGAAACGGTAATACTCTTCCTTGCCTTCCGGGGATACCGTAAGACATTCAAATTTGTAGATAGGATTCCTTTCCAGTTCCTTTTTCAAAGTGCCTTCTGAGGTAAGGCGTTGGAATCGTTCCCACTCAGCCGGGTGGACAATGGTTTTGAACAGGACCTCAAGCCGCTGTCTGGGAGTAAGATTGCGGTCGATCTTTGATTCGACCTGATAAAACTTGTCTGTCGCGGCATACCGGGTGATCTCCCCGGTTTTGAGATTTGTCGAATTGATATAGTCGAAGTCCTCGACCATGGCCGATATGACCGATTTCGCTCTTTCTGTCTGTTTCTCGAACTCAATGCGCTGGACCAGTTCTTTTTCCGCCGTTTTGCTCCGAATCCCCGTGGCGATCAGCGCGGCGACGATCGCTATGAACGCAAATATGACAAGCACGACCAAAGACAGATTGTCCCGGATAAAGTCGTTCAGCGTATAGGTATTCATGGCGTTCACGTAGCCGTAGGTGAATGCCGTGACCTCAGCTTCTTCCGTGTTGTCTATCGCTTTGTTCAGTATGGAAAGCAGCTGCGTGTTGTTCCGCTCAACGGCAAAGCAGAGTTCAATTATGCCCGGGACCTGGGAAGCGTTCACTGACGCATATTTCACGCCGGAAAGAAGCGCTCTGGTCCTGAACCCGTTCAAAAGCGTGGAATCCGCGCTCCCGTCCGCCACCGCGTCCAGACAACCTGCGATATTGTCAAAATAGATGATTTCCGCGTCCGGGTAATACTGCTTGGTATAGTAATCCTGAAGATGATTGTGTTTATTGACGGCGATGCGCCGGGTCACATCCGCGGAATAGTCCCCCTTGTACGCCAGGTCCACGGTGATTCCGATGACTCCGCCGGTGAATTCGGCTCCGTTTGCCCCGGCATAGGCCGGTTCGCCGTAGGTCGGAAAAGCGGTATCGATCACCCCGTTCCTCAGGGCCGCATACATGGTCTCGTTGTCATCGTACGCTATATATTCAGCCCGGATCCTGTCCTCAAGTCCGGCATTCTGAAGCATCAGCGGTACCACATTCGCCACGATTCCCGTTGCCTCTCCGGTTTCCGCCGATGCGCTGAACGGAAGATAGTTATTCATGTAACCGACGCGAAGCACATCATGCGCACCGACCCACGATTCCTCCTCTTCCGTCAGAATGCTGCCCGCCGCAAAAGCCGGCACACTGCAAAGCAGAAGAGCCGCCAACGTCAAAAGCGTTATTCCGGATCTGATTGTTCTTTTCACTTTCCCGTTAATCTTTCTCATCAAAAACCCCTTGACCTCGGTCGTGTCCGAACGGACTTCCGTCTCCTCCATCCGGAGGACTGCCTGTTTCTGTTCCGCAGCCCGGCTCTATACAAACTTCACCAGTTCCCGGAGAAGCCGTTCCCTGTTGATCGGTTTTGTAACGAAAGCGTCCATGCCGCTTTCCATGGCCTTCCGCCTGTTCTGCCGGTTTGCCCCGGCAGTGATGGCGATGATGGGGATCCCCGCCCGGATCCGGTTTGCTTGGGCGCGGATCAGTCTCGAAGCTTCGCATCCGTCCATGACCGGCATTTCCATATCCATGAGGATCATGCTGTACTGTCCGGGACTGGCGTTCCGGATCCGGTCCACCACCTGCTTTCCGTCGGTGGCCTCCTCCGTCTGAATATTCATTTCCGCCAGAATATCCCGGATGATCTCACGGTTGACGTCATTGTCCTCAGCGATTAGTACGTTCAGTCCTGCAAGAGCAGCCGGATCGATCATGGCCTCCGGTCCGTCGGTCTCTGTGTATTCCTCCCCCAGCATCAAAGAGGCGGATTTTTCGATCTCTTTCAGGGCCATTTTCAGCCTGCCCATATAATCCGCGTACTTTGCCCGGTCACCGGTACTGCTTTCCGCCAGTTCCGCGCACCCCACGGCATTTGCCAGCTCCGTACGGATGTCTCTGGAAAGGTCGGCCATCAGCGCACTGTCCTTTTCGGCTGCCTCCAGCCTTGCCTCCAGGACTCCGATCCGGCCGGTCAGCCGGTCGTCCGGCACGCGGGATGTCCATTCCGTACCGTCTCCGTACCGGAGATTGATATCGCAGGATACGTTCATCAGCTCCATGTACTTACGGAATTCATCCATGGTCACGGTCCCGTTTTTCAGTTTTCTGGACAGGGTGGAGGGCAGCTGGCCGGTCCGCCTTGCGAGTTCCGCATGCGTCACGCCCATGTCTTCACAGACTTTCCGGATAGTTTCTGACGTTGTCATTTCCGCACCTCGATATATTGAGATGTTTGCATGATAGCATATTCGGCAACGTTGCGCAATAGGCAATTCGGTTGCCCGGCAACTTTTTGTTTCCGATGTCCCCCGGAAAAGAGTGCGGATCCCGGTTTTACCGGTGATCCGGGGAAAACGTCCGCACCGCCTGCCTGTCCCCGGCAAGTAAACCCTTCTTTTCTTTTTGGCACATTTGCTGTAAACTTGTTGCATGGAAAATAGCATCAAAAATAAATTCCCTACCTGGTTTCTGATCCTGACGATGGCTGTATCCGTCGCCGCGGAACTGTTTCCGGTTTTCTATCTTGTCCTTCCGGCCATGTTCGCTTCGCTCCTGATCCGCAGCGGTCGGCTGGCCTTGCCGCTTTTTGCGCCGAGCATTGTTTTTCTGTTTGTCCTTCCGGAACTGACCGGCTCCTCCGATTCCGTGATCAGCCTCGCCTGCTTTGCCGCTCTGGGCATCCTCGGCGGGATCGCGATCTGGCAGTGCCAGAAGAGAAAGGCCGGCGGTTTCTATTCAGCCATGTTCGCTGCCGGGGCGGCCATTGCGGGGATCTACGGCGCGCTGTGTCTGCCGGGCATCCTTTCCGGTGCGGGCGCCTTTACCCTGATCCAGGAATCCTTCCGGGAGACCGCGGATTTCCTGAAACAGTCCCTGGAAGCTATCAGCACTCCGGAGACCCAGCCGGTGATCGATCAGTATCTGTCGGTCTTCAACGCTTATACCGATTCGGTTCCGGTTCTTCTGGTACCGATCATCTGCATATTCGGCTGTATCATCGGACTGTCAAATTCACTGTTCTTCTATCTGTTTACAAGAAAGACTCGGGAATCCCTGGGGTTGACGAAACTTACGCCCTTCCGCCTGTGGTCCATCCCGCAGTCCTGCACTATTGGGCTGGTAATTCTGCTGCTCGGAACGCTCGTTCTGCGGCTGATCGATTCGGATTCCTATGCCGCGGTCAGCTCCACGACCACTACGCTTCTGGGATTCCCGCTCATGGTCCAGGGTCTGAGTTTTATTGATTTCCTGATTCAGCGGAGCAAATCGAACCATACGGTGAAGCGCGTGCTCATCTATGTCGCTCTCGGAGTGTTCCTTGCGCTGATCTCCTCCATGCTGATCATGCTTGGATGCTTTGAGCAGGTCTTCCGCATCCGCGCAAGACTCCTCGGCGCCCGCAAAGACGGCGGTTCTTCCAGTCCTTTCGGAGGTGACTCATGAAAAGTCCGGGCAGAATTCTTCTTCCTTTGATCATTCTGGTTATCCTGCTTTTGGGGTTGTTCTATTTTGCGCCCTTTGTTGCACCCTACCGCATAATCATCCTTGCGGCTGCGGCCGTAGCCGGCGTCGTGATCCTGCTGTGCACGTTTTTGATCCTGTCCAAGGAAAAGAAGCAGATCCAGAGCAGAATGGACAACATTTTTTCCGAAAATGCCGGGGCATCCGCGCAGGTCATGCAGGACCTGTCCGTCCCCAGTCTGCTGGTGGACCGGAGCGGAAACATCTCCTGGCGGAATGATGCTCTAAAAGCGGTCTTTCCGGACCAGAATCTTCAGCCCGTTATGCCGGATTACAATTTTGAGAACCCGCCCGCCGCTTACAAACTGACCTGCACAGGCAGGCACTATCAGGTGCTCAGCATGCAGATCCGGCGGAAATCCACAGACAACCTCCTGACCTTCCAGTACTGGCTGGACCGCACGGAGGCCGCGCACTATCAGCGCCTGTATGAGGAGAACCGCCCTTACGTTACACTGATCTACATTGACAACTTTGATGAATTGTCTTCCGACCAGCAATTCCACCGTACGGCCACCCTGGCCGAGATCGAGCGGCTGATCTCCCAGTTCTCAGAGTCCATCGGCGGAATCTACAGAAGATATGAAAACGGACGCTTCCTGCTCGTTTTCGAAGCGAAACATCTGAAAGACATTGAAAACTCCAAATTCGCCCTTCTGGAGCAGGCGCATCATATCGACACCGGGACCGGGACACCCATTTCCCTTTCTGTCGGCGTCGGTGTGGCGGATCAGCTCCTTTCCTCGGACGAAAGCGCCAACCAGGCGCTGGAACTTGCTCTTGGCCGCGGCGGAGATCAGGCGATCATCAAGCAGGGAGTAAACTACACCTTCTACGGCGGCAAGCGACAGACCGACGCCCAGCAGTCCCGCGTCAAGACCCGTCTGTTCGCAAAAGCCCTCCGGCAGTTGTTCGAGAACGCGGGGGATGTGGTCATCATGGGTCACCGGAACGCGGATATGGACTGCTTCGGCGGAGCGCTGGGCATTGTGACCTGCGCCAAGATCATCGGCTCCCATGCCTACATTGTTCTTGATGACAGAAACGAGTCCATTGATATCTCCCTGAAAGCCCTGAAAGAAAACCCGGCTTATGCCGGCTGTATTGTCTCCCCCGAGCAGGCGGAGCGCATGTGGAAACCCTCCTCTGTTCTGGTCATCGTGGATACACAGCGTTCCACCACCACCGTGGCACCGGCCCTGATTGGGAAAGCCTCGCATCTTGTCCTGATCGACCACCACCGGAGAAGTGCGGACTATATCGATAACAGCACGCTGCATCTTCTGGAGGCCAGAGCCTCTTCGGTATCTGAACTGATCACGGAGATGATCCAGTATTTTGACGACAATCCCAAACTTCCGCCCTTCATCAGCAGCGCGCTTCTTGCGGGCATCACCGTGGATACCAAGCACTTTGCTTTCAACGTGGGAAGCAGGACTTTTGAAGCGGCCGCGTATCTGAGAAAGAACGGCGCGGATATCAGCGTGGTCAAGCAGATGTTCCAGGACGACATGGCCAGCTACCAGGCTTGCGCGGAGTCGGTGAAAAACGCCGAGGTGATCGCGGGCAAAGTGGCCGTTACCTGCTGTACCACCATGGATGACTGCGAAGAAAACGACAAACTCATCTCTGCAAAAATCGCGGACCAGCTGATCAATATCAAGGGGATCGAAGCAGGCTTCTCCCTCTGTCACGACGGCGATATCATCAATGTCAGCGGACGCTCTCTTGGTCTGGTGAATGTGCAGGTCATCTGCGAACGTCTCGGCGGAGGCGGACACCTCACCATGGCGGGCGCCCAGCTGAAAGATGTCACAATGGAAGAAGCACTTGAAACGGTGAAGAACTGTATAGAAAACTATTTAAAGGAGACGAATCTCGCATGAAAGTATTACTGGAACAGGATATCAAAGGCACCGGAAAAAAGGGCGATGTGATCAATGTGTCTGACGGTTACGCGCGGAACTTCCTCTTCCCGAAGAAGCTTGCCTCTCCGGCGGATGCCTCCGCTATCAACGCTTCCAATATCCAGAAAAGCGCGGCAGCGCACCGCAAGTTCGAAGCCGGCGTGAAGGCGAGGGAAGACGCAAAGAAAATTGACGGTCAGACCGTCGTTCTGACCGCAAAGGTCGGGGACAACGGCAAACTGTTCGGCGCGATCGGCGGCAAGGAGATCGCCGCGGCGCTGAAAGAGCAGAAAGGATTCGAGATCGACAAGAAAAAGATCTCCATTTCCGAGCCCATTAAAACGACCGGTGAGTTCAAGGCCAAGATCAGCCTGTATGAAAACAGTTCGGCGCAGATCAACGTTATCGTCAAGGAATAATCCGTCTGCGGACGGTTTCCGATATTTGGAGGAAACATGGAACAGTTGAATCAGCAGATCCCACCAAACAATCTGGATGCCGAACGGTCCGTGCTGGGCGGCATGCTGCTGGATGCAGATGCCCTGGAGCTCGGACTGGAGCAGTTGCAGGAGATGGATTTCTATCTTCCGGCCCATCAGCTGATCTTCGGAGCGATCAAGACTCTGCGCGCCGACGCGTCCGCCGTGGACGCCGTCACCCTGTGCAACGAGCTGGACCGGCACGGCAAGCTTGATGCCGCCGGCGGTTATGACTACATGTCCCAGCTTCTGGCCATGGTCCCCAGTGCGGCGAACACCTCGGAATACATCAAGATCGTTGAGGAAAAAAGCGTCCGGCGGATGCTGATCCACGCGGGAACGGAGATCATCGGCGACAGCATGAACGACGAAGGGGACATTGAGGACGCGCTGAATTCCGCCGAGCGCAAGATCTACAACATCTCCATGCGGAAGAGCTCCGACACGATCGTTCCCATCGACCAGGTCGTCCCGCAGGCTTTCAACGAGATCAGCGAACTGATGGAGCGCAAAGGCAAGATCACAGGTGTATCCACCGGCTTTACGGAATTGAACCGGATGACCAACGGATTCCAGAAAAGCGACCTGATCATCGTCGCGGCCCGTCCCGCCATGGGAAAGACCGCATTTGCGCTGAACATTGCCCAGTATGCTGCTCTTCATGACAACAGGACCGTCCTGATCTTCAGCCTTGAGATGTCCGCAAGCCAGCTTGTACAGAGAATGCTCTGCACGGAAGCCACTGTTCCGTCCCAGAAGATCAAGGAAGGCACCGTGACCAACGCGGAAATGAAAAGCCTGATCGAGGTCATGGAACCCATGAGCAAGGCAAAGATCTTTATTGACGACACCGGAAACGTCTCCGTCCCGGAGATCCGTTCCAAGTGCCGGCGTCTCCGCGCAAAACAGGGACTGGACATGGTCATCATCGACTACCTGCAGCTGATGCAGGCCAGCGGTTCCAGAAAGTCTGACAGCAGGACGCAGGAAGTCTCGGACATGACCCGTCAACTGAAACTCCTCGCGCGTGAACTGAATGTTCCGGTAGTGCTGCTGGCCCAGCTGAACCGCGGACCGGAAACAAGGCAGGACCACACTCCGATGATCGCCGACCTGCGTGAGTCAGGGTCCATCGAGCAGGATGCGGATATGGTCATTCTTCTCTACCGTCCCGCCGTTTATGACGAGGAAGCCGACAACACCTCCCAGGCCATTATCGCCAAACACCGTCACGGACCCACAGGGACCGTTATGCTGGCGTGGCAGGGCGAATATACCAGGTTCGTCAATCTCGCCACCGAATTCTGATACCAACAGCTTTCCGGGGATGAGCCGCGGAAAGCCGATACCATACAGAAAGGACACCAATGTTATGGAACTTATCATTGACAGCAAGGAAAACATCGCCGCAAGGGCGGCAAAGCAGTATATCGATCTTTTGAAGGGAAAGCCCAATGCGGTACTCGGTCTCGCGACCGGATCCACCCCGCTGGGGCTCTATGCGGAGCTCGTCCGTCTGTATCAGGCGGGGGAGATCAGCTTCAAGGATGCCACCAGCTTCAACCTGGACGAATACGTCGGGCTTCCGCCGACACATGACCAGAGCTACAAATATTTCATGATGCACAACCTGTTCAATCATGTGGATCTCCCAGAGGAGAGGATCCATGTCCCTTCCGGTCTGGATACATCCGCGGAGACGCTCTCGGGTTATGATGCGGCGATCAAAGCGGCGGGCGGTGTCGATCTGCAGCTGCTGGGCATCGGGAACAACGGGCATATCGGTTTCAACGAACCCGGAACGCCGCTGGAGAGCCTGACCCATGTCGTGGAACTGACCCTTGATACCAGAGAGGTCAACTCCCGCTTCTTCCAGTCTCTGGATGAGGTTCCGACCCACGCGGCAACCATGGGCATCCGCACCGTTATGAATGCCCGTTCCATTATCCTGATCGCTCTGGGAAGCGCGAAAGCCGACTGCATCAAAAAGACCGTTCAGGGGCCGGTCACAGCCGAAGTCCCCGCTTCTGTCCTGCAGCTCCATCCCAACTGCACCATTTACTGCGATCCGGAGGCCGCGGCACTGCTATGATCAGAAACACGGACCTGTTTTCCGATTTGACCAAAACCCTTGCGGCCAATCTCTTTGAAGAGACGACCTATCCCTGGGAGGTCCTTCCGAGAATCAAGGAGTTTATCCGGGAGATCGGACCGACTCTGGACAGTGCGGACTATCTTCTGATGGATGAGGAAGTCTGGATCCACCGCACATGCAAGGTATATCCCACTTCCGTGATCCTGGGCCCCACCATCATCTGTGAGGGTACCGAGGTCCGTCCCTCCGCCTTTATCCGCGGCAGTGTCATCGTGGGCAAAAACTGTGTGGTCGGAAACTCCACGGAACTGAAGAACTGCATCCTCTTTGACAATGTCCAGGTCCCGCACTACAACTACGTCGGAGATTCCATCTTCGGCAACTACTCCCATACGGGAGCCGGCGCGATCTGCTCGAATGTGAAAAGCGACAAAACGCTTGTCACGGTCCACGACGTAGACCGAGATTATGAAACGGGACTGAAAAAATTCGGCACCATCCTGGGTGACCACGTGGAAGTCGGATGCAACAGCGTGCTCTGTCCGGGCACCGTCATCGGTCAATACAGCAATGTATACCCGCTGTCCCGTGTCCGTTCCGTCATTCCGCCGCATCACATCTTCAAAGACGGCGATAACATTGTGGAGAAGGATTCCTGACCGGCCGTCAATAGCATGACCAGACAAGAAAAAGATCCTTGCGAGTTCCTTTCGGGAAATCACAAGGATCTTTTTGCAGAATATTACGGTTCTGCTCAAAGCTAAACTACCGCTCTCCGGGCAATTTGATACCATACCCCAGATAACAGATAAATCTGTCCAAATCAAATGTTTCCATAGACACGTAGTCCTGCGCAATAAAAACGATCTTCTGTCCGTCATGCTCTCTTCCGGAACTCTCGGCAATTTTTCCCATCGAATCAAAGACATTTGCCGGAGTATTTCCCTCCTGCGGATTTCCGATCCACTCGGCATACAGAATATTGCTTATTGTGAAAGGCTCCACCTTTTCCGCGTCTTTGTTCATAACAGGAACCATGATCCTGTTTGCAACCGGTATACCGTCCTCCCGGAAATCAACATACACCGCCGGATTCAAATCCCCGACTATGTTCCCGGAACGAAAGACCTCCAGAAATGCGTCATGTACGCTTCTGATAATGCCCTCCCATCCAACTGTCCCCTTGCAGTCATGTACATAACCGACCGTCGTCGGAACAGGAACTTCCGTGATCCTTCCGACAACATCCGGTCCGAACGGGAAAGCATCCGCTTCGCACATGTGCAGCCAGAGGAGTACAGGCCCGAAGACCTCCTTCATTAGTTCCTCTGTCACGCCTGTTGCGCTATATTTAATGATCTGTTCGTCCGAAAGACCCAGTTTCTTGGCGCATAACACATTCTTCACAGCCACAATGTCATTCACGCTGAAGAAATGATTCCTGGTGTTTGTTTCGCTCTCCCGGACGATCCCGGCCTCAAAAAGCCGCATAAAGGACCTTCGGCTGATACCAAGGATCTTCGCCGCCTCATTGGGGGTAAAATAGCCTCTCTTTTTCAGCTCCCGCTGCTCGTTGCTGATCATGGTAGCTCCTTGCCGTCAAAATAGTATTCCGGTGTTTACTGTATTATAACGCCATCCAAAAACGCATTCAATTGGATGCGCGGAAGTGCCCATGATGTACAAAGAAAACCTGCGGAACCCTGTTTTTCCCGAAAGTGGGGGACTGTCCCACATTTTTTGATTTTTGAGCTTTTTTAATTGTTACAAAATATAGTGGTTTTTATTAAGTAATTCTTAACAGATATTGTGTTTTATGCCTTTTTGCCCCCTGATTGGCTATACTGCACATATGAATAAAAGTGGGGGAAAGATGATCCTCTGGGGATGTTTTTTCGCTCTCCTGACCGTCTTTCCGATATTCTGTTCATACACCCTCGCGGAGGATCCCATCGCGCCGGCGGAATTTGTCAATGTCTCTGTTTCCGTTCCGCCCACCGCCGTTCTCGACCTCTCCGTCAGCGGTTCCTTCCTCTGTGACCCATCCGGCATATCCGTTGAAAACGGCCGCCTGCGGGTAACCTGCAGCGGCGGCGCGGTATTTCTGGAACACAGCGGGATCGGACTGGTCGGGCAGGGTCCCTTTGTCTCTTTATGCAGTTCCGGCACCTCTTCTGGAAGTTCCATCAAATTGATCAATTCCGTATACGGTCCGACGGATTATTCCGGCACCCTGATCTTCAGCGTCTCCGGCGGGAAACTGTTCGTAACGAACCGGGTCCCCCTTTCCGATTATCTGGAAAATATCCTGCAGCACAATTTTCAGGCCCCTGTTCCGTCCGAAGCCGTCAAAGCCCTTGCCGTTGTCGCCCGCAGTGCCCTTCAGGCCGACCGGGCGTCCGGGACCGGTGGTACGGATTTCCCGGATACGGATCCTGTCTTTTACGGAACGCACACGGCATCCGCAGCCACCCTTGAAGCTGTCCGTGACGTGTCCGGGAAAACGCTCCTTTATCAGGGCAGTCCGGTACGGCTTCTGTTCTGCCGGAGCAACGGCGGCTATTCCAAAAACGACACACAACAGCCGCTGTATGCCTCCCGCTATGATCCGTTTGATTTCTCCGCAGGAAAATACAATACTTCCCTGAAGATCAACGCCGAAACGGGCCTCCTGTCAAAACCCGTGTACGCTTTCCTTCTGTCAGAACTGCAGAAAAACGTTTGTGCGGATTCCGTGGAACGGATACGGTCTGTATCTCTGTCAGGCGGAGGTTCGGAGTCTGTCAGAAACACAAGCGTTTCTTTTCTCTGCATATACAAAGATGAAGACGGCGTCTTGAAGCAGGCTCTGTTTTCGGTCCCCGTTTCGCAGTTTGTGACCGCAGGGCTGATCAGCGCAAACAGCAACCGCTGCTTCATACGGAATACCGGCGGAGCGGAGTGGAATCTCTTTTTCTCCGTTGCATCCGGCTACGGAACAGGGCTCAGTTTCTCCGGTGCCCAGGCCCGGGCAGCCGCCGGAGAATCCTGTGAGGACATCCTTTCCTTCTACTATCCGGGTGCGGTCCTCTCCGGCTGATCTTTTTGTTCTCGGCAATAAAAAACCCGCTCCCGGGAACAGTAATCCACAGAAGCGGGTCCTTGTCTCTTCGTTTATTTATTTTTTGGGCACATCGCCATCGACCGAAACATAACTTGCGTAGGCAAATCCTTTCTTGCCCGTCTCCGCAACTTCCACATAGTAGAAGTCCCCGATCTTATAGTAAACATACAAGACCGTACCCCGTTTCAGTTCTTTAATGGCGCTGTCCGTCTTGTTCGGGCCGCTGCGCAGCGCAACGGTGGAAGCGGAGACCTTTCCTCCGACAGCATCCTCCGGAACCTCCGGCGGAATAGTGACCTGTGCGGCAGTGGATGTTGTGACGTACTTCTTGGCCATGAAGCCGACTTTCCCATCCTTGTCCATCTTGACAAAGTAGAAATCTCCGTCGGTGGCATAAACCATCATGGTGGCTCCCTTGTTGTAGGACTTGAGCTTCGGATAGCCTGTGGACGGACCGCTGCGCAGGTTGACTCCGTCATTTTTCAGCGTGCCGTACTTGGCATTCTTCTTCTCGGAGGAAGTCGGCGTTCTCGGCGACGCAGTCGGTGTCGGAGGCGTCTTTACCTCCGGCGGGGGTGTGATCGTGGCAACCTCCGCATCAGGTTTTTCGTCCTGCGGATCTTCCTCTATATCCTCAGGTATAATCTCTTCCGGCTCTGTTTCCTGCCCGAATGTATCATCTCCGGTAATGATTTCACCCGGATCCGGCGTATCCTCCGGTTCCGGACTGATCTCCGCTGTCTGGGTCTCTTCCGGGATGTCCGGAATAGGCGGCTGTGCTTCGGAGCCTGAGCCCGTCAGCGCACGGATGATCAGATAAACACATAATATGACCACCAGGACCAATATCCCGAGAACGATATAGCCTGCGGGTTTCAGCCTGAATCTTCTGCTCACCGGTTTCTCTCCTTATCTAGTAAACTCACTTCACATATAATATCATAACGTGCTGAAAAGCAAGTGTTTTCCCTTGTATTCACCATTTCTTTTCATTATCCGTCAGTTTTTGTACAAAAGCGCCCGGCAGGGGGCAGCCTCCGCTCCCTGGATCTTCAGCGGCGCCGCAGACAGGAAGTAGTCCCCGTCCGGTACCTCCGCCAGATTCAGGTTTTCAATGATGGCGATCCCGTATCCCAGCAGATCCGTATGGGCGGATCCCTCATCCGACGGTGAACCGATGCTCTCCCTGTCTGTTCCGATCAGTTTCAGTCCGTTGTTGTACAGATACCCGATCCCGCTTTCCGTCAGTTCCCCGTTTCCCCGGAGAAGCAGCCGCTCTTTCAGCGGATACCGCATAAAAAACATAGCGTCCAGCCTTCTGGACGGAACGGTCAGAACCGTGCAGGGTCCCACAAAAATATCAAGCGGAAGAATGGCCACATCATCCCCGTCCGGAATGAAATGCAGCGGGGCGTCCACATGGGTCGCGGCATGCAGACTCATCCGGATCGTGGACAGGTTGTATCCCTTTTTCTCGATCTCCGCCCGTCTCTTCATTACGGGAGCGGGATCCTTGCCATAGGGTTCCGTGGAAAGAAGTTCCCGGCTGATATCGTAAATCAACATTCTACTTAACCTCTCGCTCAAACATAACAGCACATCCGCCCGGATCAAACGGACGGATGAAATAAACGCGTTCCCTCCTCAGAAGAACCTGCAGAACAGAAGCGGAAACAGGATCGCCGGGATATAATTGGCGATCTTCAGCTTCGTGACCTTCAGCAGATTCAGCCCGATCCCGATGATCAGGATGGATCCGACGCAGCTGATCTCCCTGATCACATCCTCCGCCAGCAGGGGGCTGAGCACGCCCGCCAGCAGGGTAATTGCCCCCTGGTAGATGAATACGGGCACCGCCGAAAGAAGAACTCCGGGACCCAGCGCCGCGGTGTAGATCATGGAAGAAATCCCGTCCAGAAGCGACTTCGCGAACAGTGTCTCATGGTTTCCGGTCAGACCGCTCTGCAGCGAGCCCACCACCGCCATCGCGCCCACGCAGAACAGGATGGAGCAGGTAACAAACCCTTCCGCAAACGTGTTTCCCTCTTCCTCTTTTTTGGAAAACTTCTTCTGCACCGCTTCCCCGAACCGGTTCAGCCCTCCGTCGATATTGATCCATGCGCCCAAAGCGCCGCCCACCACAATGGAAAGGATCGCCACAAGCGTCTTGGATCCCTCCAGAGACCCGGAGATCCCGATATAAAGCACCGCCAGACCCACGCCACTCATAACGGTGTCCGCGATCTTCTTCGGAATACCGTTCTTCAGAAGGAGCCCGACGGCGCCTCCGGCCAAAATAGCAAGCGCATTGACAATGGTGCCCAGCATAATTCTTTACTCGTCTTTTCCGAAGCCGTTGAACCAGGCACGCTCCGAAAAGCTCTTCTTTTCAGGTGTCTGGAGCGGATCTTCCGCGATCCCCACCGGGAGATAACACACGATCCGGTACCCTTCCGGCACGTTCAGGACCTTTGCCATCTTTTTGCAGATCTGATCCGCGCCCGTGATCTTTCCTTCGACCCAGCAGCTCTGGTATCCCATCGCCGTTATGGTCAGAAGCATGTTTTCGATGGCCGCCGCGTAATCCTGCACGTTGTACAGCCGTCCGTCCCATCCGGGATTCTCGCTTGTCATGACGACGATCATGGCGGGTGCGGTAGCCCCCACGGCAAGCTGCATCTCTTCCCGGAGGCGGCTCAGTACTTGCGGATCATCCACGGCGATCAGGCTCGTGGTCTGCGTGTTGCAGCCGGAAGGGGCGTCCAGTCCCGCTTCCATGATCCTGTGGAGATCCTCCCGGGGGACCGGGGTATCCGCATATTTCCCGCGGTAACTGCGCCGTTTTGCGATCAGTTCCTGTATATCCATATTCAACCTCCCGATAATCTCGTTTCAGCCGATCTTCTCCACGCTGAGCCGGACGTCTTCGCCGTTGATGTTCCAATCCTTGGAATAGCCGAAGCTCGTTCCGTTCTCATAAGCATCTCCCAGGACATCTGACAGGATGCTCTGTCCGTATTTGGCGAAGATCTCCTCGATCTTTCCGTTTCCGGAGCACGCGACGCGGATGTGGTCGGCGACCTCAAATCCGGCTTCCTTACGCATGGTCTGGATCTTGGAAACGATCTCTCTGGCGAAGCCTTCCTCGATGAGTTCCGGTGTCAGGTTCGTATCCAGCACGATGTTCAGTCCGTTCTCAGCCATGCTGACCAGACCTTCCTTCTGCTTGGTGGAGACCAGGACATCATCCGCCGAAAGTTCGATGTCGATCCCGTTCACGTTCGCCCGGTAGACGCCGCCGTCCGCGGTTGCCGCAACGACCTTGTCGCCCACACCGTCCTCGGCCAGATGCTTGCTGATCGCACCCAGATTCTTTCCGTAGCGCGGTCCGAGGGTCCTCAGCTGCGGCTTCACCTGATAGGACATCAGATTGGACAGGTCTGAAGCGAAGCGTACTTCCTTCACATTCAGTTCCTCTTCCGCGATGGAGGCAAACTCCTCCGTCATGGATTCACCCTGGATATACATCACGGGCAGCGGCTGACGGATCTTCATGTTGGCCTCGTTTCTGGCGGAACGTCCCAGCGTAACGATATCCAGGATCCTTCCCATGTTCTCTTCCAGTTCCGGATTGATCCTTTCCTCGTCCGCCTTCGGGAAATCACAGAGATGCACGGAAAGAGGCGCGTCTTTGTCCACTGTGCGGACCATATTCTGGTAGATCTGCTCGGACATGAACGGTGTGAAGGGAGCTGACAGCAGCGCCATCGTCTTCAGTACCGTGTACAGCGTCATATAGGCGGCCACCTTGTCCGGTGTCTCCTCGCTGCCCCAGTAACGGTCTCTGCAGCGGCGGACGTACCAGTTGGACAGTTCGTCCGTGAAGTCCTGCATGGCGCGGGCGGCTTCCGTGACCTTGAATGTATCGAGATCCTCATCCACTTCTTTGACGAGGGTATTCAGTCTGGAAAGGACCCACTCGTCCATCTTGGACAGGGCGCAGTCCCTCAGATCATATTTCGTCGGATCAAACTGGTCGATATCCGCATACAGGATGTAGAACGCATAAGTGTTCCAGAGCGTCCCGATGTATTTCCGCTGGGTCTCGGACACCGCGTCACCGGAGAAACGGCAGGGGAGCCAGGGCATGCTGGAAGCATAGAAATACCAGCGCACCGCGTCGGCGCCCTGTTTGTCCAGAACATCCCAGGGGTTCACCACATTGCCCAAGTGCTTGGACATCTTGCGGCCTTCCATATCCTGAACATGTCCCATAACGAGACAGTTCTTGAAGGACGCTTCGTCAAACAGACAGGTGGCCACCGCCAGCAGGGTATAAAACCATCCTCTGGTCTGGTCGATCGCTTCCGAGATGAAGTCCGCAGGATAGCGTCTCTCAAACACATCTTTGTTCTCAAAGGGATAATGCCACTGGGCAAAGGGCATGGAACCGGAATCGAACCAGCAATCCAGGACCACCGGCTCCCGCTTCATGATCTTTCCGCAGTCCGGGCATTTCACCCTGACATTGTCGATGTAGGGACGGTGCAGTTCGATATCGTCCGGGCAGTTCTCGCTCATCTGCTTGAGTTCCTCGATGCTCCCGATGACATGGGTGCATCCGCACTCGCACATCCATACCGGAAGCGGCGTGCCCCAGTACCGTTCACGGCTGAGGCCCCAGTCGATGATCCCTTCCAGGAAGTTGCCCATACGGCCTTCCTTGATGTTGTCCGGGACCCAGTTGACGCTCCTGTTGAAGGAAATGATCTTGTCCTTGACCGCTGTCATCCGGATGAACCAGGACTCACGGGCATAGTAGATCAGCGGTGTGTCGCAGCGCCAGCAGAAAGGATAGCTGTGCTCGAACGGAAGAGCGGCAAACAGAGTTCCCTTCTCCTCCAGATATTTCAGGACGAGTTTGTCCGCGTCCTTCACGAAGTGGCCGTCGAAGGGCGTTCCGCCGCACATGTTTCCCTTGGTGTCCACCAGCTGCAGGAACGGAAGCCCGTTGGCGTTTCCGACCCGGTTATCGTCTTCACCGAAAGCAAGCGCGATGTGGACCACGCCGGTACCGGCATCCAGCGTGACGTAGTCATCCGCGACGATCCGGTATCCGTCCTTCCCGCGGAAGGAGCCTGACATATCCAGAAGAGGCACATAATGCCGCCCAACCAGATCGGCGCCCTTGACCTTCTTCAGGATCTTCGCGCCCTCTCCGAGAACGCTCTCCACCATGGCCTCCGCCAGAACGAATTTCTCCCCGTCCTTCTCCGCGTAGACGTAGTCATAGGCTTCATTGACGCAAAGGCCCGTATTGGAGGGAAGCGTCCAGGGCGTGGTGGTCCAGGCGAGGACCGCCGTATCCGGCTCGTCCGTCAGATAGAACTTGGCGATCGCGGACACCTCTTTGACGTCCTTGTATCCCTGGGCAACCTCGTGACTCGCCAGAGCAGTCCCGCAGCGGGGGCAGAAGGGGACGATCTTGTATCCCTTGTACAGAAGGCCGGCATCGTGGATCTTCTTCAGGGCCCACCATTC
>R22__coassemble_221_pt1 | contig 44139 bp, 39 predicted proteins | sample R22__metabat2_high_PE_038 | metagenome-assembled genome bin R22
GTACACTGTGCCGCCGGAACCGGTCACGCTGCCGGGGGAGACCAGCAATCCGTTTTCTCCGATAATGTCGTAGAACCAGAACATCACCGCGGCGGCACATAGAATGACCGGGGAAAACAGCAGCCGTTTCCCGGAATCGGTCTGTGTGGCCCGGAGATAAAAGACCTGGTACTGGGAATATAGTAAAAGATCCGCGAAGAACAGGATCCGGGCCGCGATAAGGAATACCTTTGCCGCGGGAGAGGAGACCGGAAGGAACAGGGAAGCACACCCGTCGGTCAGGAGAAGGAAAAAGTGAACGATCAGCCACCGCAGGAGCGGGCGGCTGAATCTGTCGGAATGCTCTTTGTCAACAATGTAAAAGAGAATAAGCACCGCTGTGACCAGCGCTGCGAAGAGATCCAGAAAGAAAACGGTTTGTTGCATGGGAACTCCTCAAAAGCAAAAACACCGGAGAAGCGGATGCTGCGCTTTCCGGACGCGGAAGTTTATTTGGCAATGACCCGGATATGCTGTCCCACACTTATGGAACCCTCATCCGGAAGGGCATTCAGATCAAGCAGTTCCTTGACGGAAGTCCCATACTTTGAAGCGATTTTTTTCAGCGTATCGTTCGGAGAAACGACATGGATAAAGCAGGGACCGGACAGCTTCGCGCTGTTTCCGCCGGCTCCGCCTGAGACCTGTTCCAGGTCGTCGTAAATATTCATAATGATCTCACTCATCTTGATCCCTCCGCATGGTGCACATACACTGCCCCATCCAACCAATTTACTGCCTTCAGTATAGTCTTAGAATGTCACAAAAGCGTCTCACGGAAACAGGTTACCGGCTTCCGAAATATGACGCGACTTTTTCCAGAAGGTCCCGGATCGGGAGATGCTGGGGGCAGTGGGACTCGCAGTTTCCGCAGCGGAGACAGTCGGAGGCTTTTCCGCGGTTTTTGGAAAGGTTTCCGTAATATGTGATCTGCGGGGTCCAGCCCTTGGACGGGATCTCCTGACGGTCCAGATTGTAAAGGGAGAAATAATCCGGGATCGGAATGTCCGCGGGACAGTCGACGGTGCAGTAGGAACAGCCCGTGCAGGGAATGGAGATGGTCCCGTTGATCATTTCGCCGGCACGGAGCACCATATCCATCTCCGCTTCCGTCAGGGACTTCGGATCGGACATGAAGGACATGTTGTCTCTCAGCTGGTCCATATTGCTCATCCCGCTGAGAACGAGCGCGACATTGTCCAGACCCGCGGCGAAACGGATAGCCCAGGAGGCAGGGGACGCGTCCGGGTCCGCTTCGCGGAACATCCGCAGCACATTTTCCGGGACCGAAGCCAGAGTACCGCCCTTGACGGGCTCCATAACAAAGACGGGTTTTCCGTGTCTGCAGGCAGTCTCATAACATTCACGCGAGCGGATTCCCAGACTGTTCCAGTCGAGGTAGTTGAGCTGCAATTGAACGAACTCCACCTCAGGGTGTTCGGAAAGAACCTTGTCCAGCAGTTCGGGCCCGTCATGGAACGAGAAACCGACGGAGCGGACCAGTCCTTCTTCCTTTTTTTGCTGGGCCCAACTGAAACAGTCGTACTTTTCGAACGTGTCGATGGAACCGGAATTGACGTCATGCAGCAGGTAATAGTCAAAATAGCCCGCGCCCGTGCGGCGCATCTGCTCCTGAAAGATCCGGTCCCGGTCCTCCGGCCCGTGCAGCAGGTATCCGGGGAGTTTGGTGGTCAGAGTAAAACTGTCCCGGGCATGCCTTGAGACCAGTGCATCTTTGACGGCGCGTTCGCTCTGCTCGCCGTGATACATCCAGGCAGTGTCAAAATACGTGAATCCATTGTCCAGAAAGGCATCGACCATTTCATTCATTTGGTCAAAATCGATTTTGGTGCTGTCCGAGGGATCGGTCAGCGGCAGGCGCATCAGGCCGAATCCGAGTTTTTTCATAGTGAGGTCCTTTCTCCGCTCCTTCCTGGGCGGGGTTCTGCCGCATGCGGGAGCAAATTTTTTCGCTGTGGATATATTATATACAAAAACCTCCGTCAGAGACAGGGAAAACGAATCTTTTGCCGGCTGTGGAGAAAAGCGGTACAATACTGTCCGTGAAATGAAATCGGAAGGAGACCGGACATGTTACAGGCACTTCAGAAACTGCGTTCCGACTGGGAAGCGGGGATTTGGGAAAAGAAGGACGGGGACTGGTTTCCGACACCGGGACTCACTGTCCTTGAGCCGGACGCTCCGGAAGAAGGGGAGACCGGAACCGTTACAGTCCGCTCGCGGAATGCGGAGCAGATCCGCGGCATGGTGCGGGCGGTCCGGAATGCTCTTTTGGATGATCTGGATTATTACGACCAGGAGGAACTGTACCGGCGGATGGGAGAGGCGGCGAACCGCGCTGCGGCGGATTCCGGGGACGGTAACTGCCGGGAGATCCTGGAAAGCGTTCTTGCGGCGGCGGAAGATGTTTACGATGACTGGAACCGTTATCTCGTGTTCCTGTTCGGTGAAGAAATGGATGAGACTTTTCTCAGAGAGATCTGTCCTACCGCAAAACGGTACGGAACGGGAACGGCGGACGGGTTCCGGATCACGCTGGATGCGGCGGGACATCTGACTGCGCTTCCGGATTCCGAGGAATCGGTGGAGGGGATCCTGTACATGCTGACGCAGCAGGAGATGATCGCACTGGATATGCACGAGAACGGTACGGAAGACCGGTTCCGGAAGCGTACGCTTGTGGTGGAGAGCGGCGGGGACCTGCTCAGCGCACAGACTTTCCTGTCTGTTTTGCCGGAGGGAGACAGGCCGGTCCCGGATGCCGGGTACGAAAAAGCATGCCGGGCCGCGGAGCGGGCCGGCATGTCGGAAGCCTACCTTAAAAAGATGAGATCTCTCGGAAGATGACGGATCAGAGGACGGAAGCGAGGTACTCCAGATCCGCGTCCGTGGTGGACCAGCAGGTCGTGAAACGCACAGCGGTGTGATCCGCGTCCGTTTTCTCCCAGAAATCGACCCGGATGAACCGGCTCAGCCGGCGGTATTCCTCGTCCCCCAAAATAATGAACTGCTGATTGGTTGCCGAATCCAGAAGGAAACGGCAGCCTTTTTCTTTCAGGAGCTGCTTCAGTTTTTCCGCCATCCGGATGGCATGTTCGCCGATCCGGAAGTAGAGATCGTCTGTGAACAGAGTGTCGAACTGGACTCCCAGCAGTCTGCCCTTGGCTACAAGGGCACCCCGTCGCTTGATGATGTTCAGGAAGTGGTCCGGCATGTTGTTTTTTGTAAACACCAGGGCTTCCCCGCAGAGGGCGCCCACCTTGGTGCCGCCGATATAGAACAGATCGCACAGGCGGGCGATGTCCGGCAGGGTCAGGTCGCACTCCGGACTCATGAGTCCGTATCCGAGGCGCGCGCCGTCCAGATACAGAGGGATCCCGTATTCTCCGCAGAGGGCGGAAAGAGTTTCCAGTTCCTTTTTGGAATACAGCGTGCCGCTCTCTGTCGGGAAGGAGATGTAGACCATGCCCGGAAAGACCTCGTGCTCCCGGTGCGCATCTCCGTAAAAGGTTTCCAGAAGCGCCCGGACGCTTTCCACGGTGACTTTTCCGTCCACGCCCGGAACGGTCAGGACCTTGTGACCAGTAAACTCAATGGCGCCCGCCTCATGGGTCCCTATATGACCGGAGTCGGCGGCAATGACACCCTCGCACTCCGAGAGTACGGAGGAGATGGCAGTCAGGTTCGTCTGGGTGCCGCCCGTGAGGAAACAGATCTCCGCGTCCGGGCAGGCGCAGGCGGCACGGATCTTTTCCTTTGCCGATGCGGTGTACGGATCGGCGCCGTAGCCCGGCGCAGGCTCCAGATTTGTCTCATAAAGACGTTTCAGGATATCCGGGTGCGCTCCGGTGATGTAGTCACACTCAAAGGAGATCATGCCTTTTCCTCCAGGATCCTGTCGAGGAGCGGAAAGATCTCTTCCGGGTCGTCGTACGGATAAATATGAAAATAGGGGTCGCCGGCGATCATGGAGGAGAGTCTGCGCCCGGAATTCCGGAAGAACAGATGGCAGGGAACGCCGAGTTTTTCCGCGAAGGCAAGCTCATACCCGACTCCGAGAGACGGGCAGGAAACTTCTCCGATAAGCAGATCGCTCTCCTTGAGCCAGCCCGTATCCTGTTCGTAGACCAGCACGTCCCGGTTGGGTACGTTTTCAATCTTTGACAGGGACAGATCCCCGACATGTTCCGTCAGGACAGTGTCCGTTTTCTGGATGTGTTCGATCATGGAGCGGTACAGGTCCGCGTCAGCACGGCCTCCCGCGATAGAGCCCGCAAAGTATACTTTTCTGCCCATGTGTGGTCCTCCCTGATGGTTTGATTTCATTGTAATGTTTTCTGTCCGGAAAGAAAAGAGAAACAGAGTCTGAGCGCTTTTCGGAACGCATACGGGGATCCCTTGACCGGAAAATATGAAGAATCTGGTAAAATTCTGTTAACTGTGACGGGTTTATGCTATCTTTTCGGATTTGTTTATGCTAACATTACCATACCAATACTATAAGCGGAAAAATATTGAATAAGAATCATTTCCAATGAGGTGCATGAAAATGAGTAAAGGAAATACGTCAATGAAGAAAACAGGAAGGATCTTTGCCGCGCTGATGGCGCTGATGATGATCCTCGCCCTGATCCCCGCGTACGCATTTGCGGAGGCACCGTATCAGATTACATTTGATCCGGCCAACGGCGGCGAGACAGAGCAGATAAATACAGGAGAAGACGGAACACTGGGCACCATTATGCTGGACAGTCCGTCAAAAGAAAATTATACCTTTGACGGATGGTATCTGAGCGGAGAGAAAGTGTCCGGGAGCTTCGTGTTTACCGAGAATACAACGGTGAAGGCGAAATGGGTGGCCGATGTTGCAAGCGTCTCTCTGCCGACCGATCTTCCCAATGAAATAAAGGTCGGAGACCCCATTATTACACTGAAAGCAACGGTGACAATGAAGGATACTAATGCTGCCCCGGCTGCAGTTACCTGGGAAATATCCGATGCCGCCGGCGCCTTGACAACAACACAAACCGGAGACCAGTGCACGGTTACCGCCAAAAAGGAAGGCACGGCAACGATCACGGCAAAAGCCGGAGGACAGCATGTGTCTTGGTCAGTTACAGTCAAAGCCTCTGACGATCCGACACCGGAACCGGTTGCCATCGTGTCCATTTCAATGACACCGGAAAAGAAGACTCTGTACGATTCACAGACGGTCCAGATGGAAGTTAAGAAGGTGCCGGAGAATGCCACTCTTGCCAGTCTTGTGTTCACATCTTCTAAACCCGATGTGGCAACGGTGGATCCGGATACCGGTCTGGTGGAGGCTGCCGGATACGGTAAGGCCACAATCACGGCGACAGCGACGGATGAGGGCGGAAAAGTTGTCACAGCCCAGAGTACGATCAAAGTCATGCCGAAGATCCATCTCTCTTTTGACCCGAACACCAGCAAACTGACCAAGACGAACAACAAGGTCAAAATAACCGTTACGGTCACGAACCCCGCGGACGGATATGTATATCTGAAACGCGGCAGCAAGAGGATCTATTTCATGACGGACTACGACGTGGACTTTGATAAGACTGTCACAAAATCCGGCGTCACCTATTACAGATATAAACTGGATGAGGACAACCAGGCTGTTGTGACGATCCACGCGCAGTACAACGGGCAGGTCGTGGTAACGACTTCAGCCACGGAGGCGGCTTCCGTTTCCTCCACCTTCTACGTATCTGACTACACCAATCTGCCGGCGACCGGACAGGATGACCGTCCGATCTACGCACTGGCAGGCGCAGGGATTTTGGTGGCAGGCGGTCTTGCCGCGGCATATGTGATCAAACGGAAGAAGAAAGATGAAGCGTAACGGCAACGAAAATACAGGCACGCAGAAAGCGATCCGGGTCCTCTGGATCGTTCTGCTTATTATTGTGATTGCGATAGGCGTTCTGCTGTACATGAGATGGAAAGCCGGACTGCAGGCGCAGAATGCAGCCCAGGATGTGCTCAGTTCCGTGACATTCTCGCCCACAGAGACTCCGGAAAGCACACCCGACAGTTCTCCGGAGCCCACGGCGGAAGCGGACTGGGTTGATCAGGACGCGGACGCGTTCAACAACGCATACCGCGAGGATGGGGACGACGGCGCATTGCTGAGCGACGGCGCGTACGTTGCTCCGGAGTTTGATGAGGAAGCGTTCCAGAAACTGGTGGACTCCATCAAAAACAAGACCAATGATGTGGATGTCATCGGCGTGATCCGTATCCCGAAGACGGAGACGGAACTCCCGATTCTCGGGAAATGGTCCTCCAAACTGTTGAAGATCTCTGTCTGCAGATATATGGGCGGAGAGCCGAACCAGCCCGGAAACCTGGTGATTGCCGGGCATAACTATAAAACCGGTGCCCACTTTGGCAGTCTGAAAAAGCTGGAAGTCGGGGACGAGATCTTTCTTACCGGAATGGATGGGATCGAGAAGCTGTATGTGGTCTGGAAACTGGATGTGGTGCAGCCGGATGATTTCGGCGCGCTGCAGGAGTACCGCGGAACATGCGGTTTGACCCTTATGACCTGCTACAAGGACGGGACCAACCGGCTGTTTGTTCGTTGTGAAATGGCGGACGGACAGAAAGGGACAACGGGAACCGGAGCATAACCGGGGGATTCGGCCGGCGGACAGATGCCGGATTGGACTTCATGATCAACGTATAATAGCCGGCATGGCACGGGATTCAGCCGCAGCCATGCCGGTTTTCTGTTGCAGGGCCGCCGGGGTTTCTGATTGAAGGAGGTGCGGGCTTTCCGGAAATGAAAGAAGCCCCGCATTTTCATGCGGGACTTCTGCAGGGATCTTTTTGTCAGACGAGAGCAAGGCATCAGCCGCTGATACGCAGTGTTCCGTCCTCGTTCTCACTGATGGTCAGGGTAAAGCCGCCTTCCGAATTTATGTTAGAGAAATCAAGCTCCCTGAAACTGATCTTTTCGGCGCCGTCATTGTATGAAACAATGAAGTCCCAGACCAGATGGTCGGAATTGTAACTGAGAATAACAGGAACGGCTCCGGTTTCAGCGGTCCAGGCTTCTATCCCACCCTCTGCGATGATGTTGTTCGCGTCCGGCCAGTCTTCGCCTGAGGGAACAAAATACAGACCGTCCAATGCCAGACCGGACGTGTTCTCCATGTTGAATTTAATGCTGTGGATCTCACCGTCTTCCGCGAGTTCTTTGCACGTGGGAACAGTTGCTTCCTCGGCGGTGCCTGTTGTTTCTTCCGTGGTCGTGGTCACGACACCGTTGTCGTAAGTCTCTGTCGTGGTGACGGAATGCGTGACGCCGTTCTCGTCTGTTGTGGTCGTTGTGGTCGTTGATGTGCTTTTGTAACTGCATGCAACGGCTGCCGGAATAAGGATGGCGGCCAGCAATACGCAAAGAAGTTTTCTCATTTCGATTCCTCCATATTTTGATGTTTCCATGATAGGAAGACCAGTGTCACAAATCTGTCACGGATCCTGCGGTCGGCCCTGCCTGTCTGCTTTCCGGAAAAGGAAAGGAACTGGCGATTGCGATGCCCTTGAAATAGAGTATAATACACATAAACTGAATTGACAATTTTTACAAACATATCGTGCGGACGATACCGAAAGGAGTCAGAACGGATTCATGAAGGAACAGAACTATATCATCGCCACCGCTTCCACGTCAGACCTGACCAGGGAATATCTGGAGGCCCATCATATTCCGTACATTCCATACACCTACGAAATTGACGGTGTGGTTTACGAGGAGGATTGCAGGGAGGAGACGCGGCAGGAGGTCTTCCGCAAAATGCGGGAGGGTGCCATGCTGACTACCGCCGCGATCAACCCGATCACTTATTTTGAGTTTTTTGAAAAACTTGCGCAGACAGGAAAGGACGTCCTGTTTCTGGATATGGCAGAGCCCATTTCCTCTTCCTTCTGGCACGCTTCCCAGGCGGCGGAGGAGATCATGGAGAAGTATCCGGACCGTCAAGTCATTAATGTGGATACCAGATGCATTTCCGGAGGTCTCGGATTGCTGGTGGAAGGGGTCATGAAACTGTATGAAGCGGGAGAATCCAAAGAGGATGTCCTGCAGTGGATCGAGAACAACAAACTCAGGATCGCCCACCGGTTTACCATTGATTCGCTGGAATGGCTGCGGCGGAGCGGAAGACTGTCAAATGTTTCCGCTTTCCTGGGCAGCGCGCTTTCCATTAAACCGGTTCTATATGTTACAGATGAGGGCGTGCTTGTTGCTACGCAGAAAGTTATCGGACGCAGAAAGGCTCTCAATAAAATCGTGGAGCAGATCCGTGCGGAAGTGAAGAGCACGGAAGGACTTGTGTTCCGGATCTATCACGCGGACTGCCGCGAGGACGCGGAATATGTCAGGGATCAGCTGCGGGAAGCGTATCCCGAACTTCCGGATGAAGATATCACCATTTCGGTGCTGGGCGCTACCATCGGTTCACACGTCGGACCGGGACTGTTCACTACCTTCTATATGACGGACGCACGACGTCCCTGACAGGTACGGGGCACCGGAAGGAAACAGTATAAAAAACAGCGGGATCTAGCCGTATTACGGCCGTCCCGCTGTTTTGGCTATGAGAAAGGAAACGGGCTACCGGTTGAAGGATCATCCGATGTGCGGAATGGTCTCGTCATCGTAGTAAGTCGTACCCGTATCCGGTGCCGGAGTGCTTTCCGGAAGCGCGGGGCCGACCCGCATGGTGCCTGCGAAAGCTTTATAGGTGGAACGGTAGAAGGGCTCGCTCTTCACGAGCTGCCCGTTTTTGAAATAATTCTTATAGGATTGCCAGACGGATCCGTCTCTGCGGGCGACTTCCGTTACGCTTTCGCCGGGTTTGAGCGTATCATCCTGAATGACTTCCATTTCAGATTCCGGTTTCAGAACGGAGACCTGCGTGGAGGTCATGGTAATGCTGTCATACTCGTCAGTCTGGAATGCGCAGCGGATGATTTTGACGCAGAGTTTCTTTCCCTCTGTCCAGGTGAAGAGAAGGACATCGTAGGGCGTGTTGTTTTTGAACTGGAAATCGATGATAAATCCGACAGAATTGACCGTGGCATCCAGACCCATGCCGACATAGTGCACAGGCATGGAATGATTCAGCCGGCTGACGATCTCCAGATCCGCCATGACTGCTGCATTGAAGATCGTCGTGGAGATCTGGCATACGCCGCCTCCTGCCTGCAGATCCGTGGCTCCGCTGACATACGCGTTGGCATCCTTCCATCCTGCGGAGGCGCTTCGGGTACCGAGTGTGTCGTTCATGGAGAAGACTTCACCCGGGAGCAGGAGCGTGCCGTTGACGATATCAACGCCTTTGTTGATGTTGAAACAGCGGTTTTCCGAACTTCCGCGGAAACTGGTGGAGAAGGAGATCTCCAGGGGTTCCAGCTTGTCTCCGCTGACCGCGGGCTCTGTCACGGAAACGGGAATCTGAACGGGGGAGGATATTTCCCCGGATTGAACAGCGTTCATAACGGTTTCCAGAAGTTCTTCCTGCCGGACTTCCAGACCCGTGACGGATCCGGCTATTTCGGCGGTATGGGCTTCTTTGTCGATATTGATGAACTGCGCGCTTTTCGGAGTGGCATTGATTTCTTCGGAGATCCCGGCAATCTTTTGCTCAAGCGCATCCGTCCGGTACGAAAAAGAAAGTGTGTAATTCTGCCCCGACGCGGCGATCCGGTCAGCTTCGGCAAAGGCCCGGTCCATATCTTCATCACGGGCGGCTTTCAGAGCCCGGTCCAGAATTTCGTCACAGTCGCTCTGTACGGTGATCAGACCGGAGAGATCAAGTTCCCAGGTTTTGTCTTCATAGACGAGATCCATCCTGCCGGAGGGGGTATGGGCATCGATCACGGACTGGATGGCGTTTCGCGCCTCGATACGGTTCATGCCGTTGACGGGGATGTCTTCAATGGTGATCCCGTCCAGATAGAGACCGGAGTGCATGATGCGGTCGTACCGGATCTGCCTTGCCTCCTGCTCTTTCTGCTCCTGCTGTGCCTGCAGTGCCTGTGCTTCCGCCTCGGCTGCTGCCGCTGCGGCAGCCTTTTCCGCCTTTAGACGCCCGAAAATCAGAATACCGCAGACCAGAAGGAGGACAGCGACACCGACCGCGATCCATATCCGGGGCGAGACCCGGCGGGGATTGCGTCCCGGCGTTTTGTCCGGTTTTCTGCTTTCTTCCACCGGTCTGTTGTTCTGATTGCTTGGCTGTTCCAATTGATTGATTCTCCTTTCGGGGGATAAACTTCCGAATACTATTATGCTGGAAATCACAGCAAATGGAATCACGCGGGCGTATATGTTACAAAATGTTAACCCGTTCTGCCGGACGGGAGGATAAGGACCGAGCTGCTCTGTGCTATATCTTGTGCCTGTAAAAGCATACCAAACACCAAATAGCAAATGTTTTAGGGGAAATAATGAAGAAACAGTTAAGAATCCGGGGGAAAACTAGACTTTGACACGGAATCTTTCTATGATTAATCCATTGAATAATAGGAATTATTATGCAGATATACATCCTGTCACGATGGGAGAAGGAGGGTTCATTTCAAAATGAAAAAGATCGTGTCGTTTGTGCTGGTACTTGCCATGGCATTCAGCCTGACATTTGTACTGTCGCCGGAAGCACCGGCTCTGGCCGCTTCCAGTGGATCTATCTCTGTCAGTGAATCAGAGATCGGGATCGGATACGAGGGGACCGCTATTGTCAAGGCACCCCGGGCCGGTAAGGGAGAAATCTATGAAATCGAACTGGCAGTCAACAATGATCAATTGATCGACGCACTCAGCATAACAGATAAGAGCGGCGTTCTTGGGGGAAACGAATTCGTTGTCACGTACACGACGCAGGCCGCAGGGAAACTGAAGATTACGGCGACCTTCACCCGCGAGGATGATGCATCGATCGTATCGCATGCCAGCTGTACCCAGACGATCGTACAACCCAGCCTGACGGTCACTCCCAACGAGGTTGAATACAGACCGGGTCTTACAGCCAAGGCTTCCGTGAAGAACCCCGCCAAGGAGGCGGATCCGGCATTTGGGATATCACCGAATACTGCGACCATTGACTCAAACGGCAACATTATCGTTTCTGATGCCGGTACCTATGAGGTCACATACACCGACGAAAACAACAATGTTACACTGGTCAAAACACTGGTTGTCAAACCGGCGAGCACATCTTTGTCTGTCCAGGATCAACTGGTATTGCACGAGAATGATGTCCGCAGCGGGATCGCGGTGAGCCGTTCCGGAATTCCCAATGAACTGGCCGCCAATATCGATGTCAAAATCAGTGATGACAGTGTCGCGGAAGTTGATTGGACTGATGAAACACACACCGCATTGAAAGTGTCGGCGAAAGCAGTAGGCACAACGGTTGCGACAATTTCATTCGAAGCTGCCGGATATAAGAAATGCTCTGCGGTTCTGACCATTAAGGTCGTGGGTGAGAATGATCCTATCCTTACTCTGAGTCCGACTTCCATGACACTGGAGAAGGGCGATGCGAAATCCCTGACCATTTCACTGGACAACACTACAGCGACCAATGTGCTGCTGAAAGTGACGGGGAGCAAATCAAATGCCTACCGCGGTTTGGCAATTGACGGATATGTCAGCAAAAACGGTGTGTATGTCACCGTTGACGGTTCCAACAGCGTTATACTGACGCCGAAATATAACGGAACGTACTACGTGACAGCTTCCGCAAACGGCGCTGATTCCCGCGTTTGTACTGTAACGGTCACGGGATGCCACACACTGCCGCAGACAGGTCCTGATTTCACGCTGGTCTATGTGTTCGCGGGACTGCTTCTTGCATCCCTTGTTGCTCTCGCAGTTGTGAATATCAAGAGAAAACAGAGTGTACAGTAAAAAATGACAACAGATCATAAAAACAAAGATCGCGCGCCCGCTGAAACAAAATCCAGCGGGCGCAAACAACATACAGAGAAATCTTCTCCCAGGAAGAAAGCCGATTTTGCGAAAACGAACCGTATTCTGATCATCCTGGCGGCTGTTTTTGCGGTGGGTCTGTGCGTTGCGATCGGATTGAAGATCGCAGAGGACACCGGAGCCGAGCAGAATGCCCAGACGCTGCTGGAGGCGTACAAGGAGCAGGAAATCGCGGCCGCCGCGGAAGCGACAGCACTTGAGAATTCAACAGCTGCGGTCATCCCGGAATTGGAGGAGCAGAAGACTCCGATTCCGACAGAGACACCGGAGCCGACTCCGACGCCTACGCTGGTTCCGGATACTATGGTTATTCCCGATGGCGGAACCGCGGAAGCCACGGCATCCCCAAGCGCTGAATCAGTAGCGTTGAGTAACCAGTTGGCGCTGGAGGGGGAAAACAACCGGGCAACCGGAGCTAGAAACGATGACGAAGAGAATGTGGATGAGACAGCTGAGTATATCGCGCCGGAGAATCCCGAGATCGAAAATGAGGCGGAACTGATTCAGGAAGTGCTCAATGCTGTCGGAGATGACGGGCTGATCGGCACGATCCGTATCCCGAAGACGGAGCAGGAATATCCGATCATCGGGAAGTGGTCCTATAAACTGCTGAAGCTTTCCATCTGCAGATACAGCGGACCGAATGTCAACGGAAGCGGAAACCTGATTCTGATCGGCCACAACTACAAGAGCGGCGCACATTTCGGAAACCTGAAGACACTGAGTGTCGGTGACGAAGTGTATCTGACGGCCCGCGGAAATGATATCGCGGTGCGTTATGAGATCTACAATATCCTGGACATCGATGACGATAACTTCGCTGCTCTGACCCAGTACAGGGGAGACTCCGGACTTACCCTGATGACCTGCACATCCGGCGGTCATCAGAGAAAACTGTTCCGATGTGTCAGAAAAGCCGCTACAGCGGACGCGGATACGATCACGAATATGCGCGGCAGTTCTTTCACAATGTAACGGAACAGCCGGATATGAACCGAAAAAGCGGGAGTCCTGAATAAAAATCAGGGCTCCCTTTTTTTGTACGGATACCGGTTTTCTGCTATCCGGAACAGTTTACTGATCAGGTATCGAGGAATTCCGACGGACTCTTTTTGCAGGTCGCGAGACTTACGAAGACCAGCGCAAGCGCACAGGCAACGGCACCCGGGACCACAGGACCGAGTCCGAAAGGATTGCCGCAGAGTTTCCAGGCAATGCAGACGGTGAAACCGGCAAGCATTCCGGAGATGACGCCTGCCTTTGTGGCTTTTTTCCAGTACAGGGCGGCGAAGGCGGGCAGACCGGCTGCCGCGGCGTAGAAGCTCCAGGCGAACATCAGAATACTGTAGGCGTTTTTGATATAGAGCGCAATGATCAGTGCGCCGACAGGAAGGATAACGGAAAAAATACGTGACAGGAATATCTCTTTTTTCTCACTCATGGACGGAGAAACGGTCTTTCCGATGTCCTCAACGCAGGTCTGAACGCTGACGAGCAGATAACTGTCTGCCGTGGACATGATGACGGAAAGAATGCCGGCCAGCGCAAGACCCGTCAGACCGGCGGGCAGGATCTTGATCGCAAGAGCGGGGATCACCGCATCCGTGGAACCGAACTGCGCAAGAACGTCGTCACCGATGAATTGATGGGCGGCTGTACCCATGAAATAAACCAGCAGGATCGTTATGCCGTATACGGCTGTTCCGAGAAACATGCCTTTTTTGGCGCTCTTCCGGTCTCTGGCAGCAAAGGCACGCTGCCACATTTCAGCCCCGGCCAGGGTGAAGACCAGATAGGTCACGATGTCACTGAGGATATCCCCGTTGATATAGGGTTTGAACAGCGCGGGGTCAAGCGTGGAAACATAACCGGAGAATCCGCCGAGTTTGATGAGAGATGTCACAGGGATCAGAATGTAAACGAACAGCAGCAGCATAAAGAACTGCAGCACGTCCGTGTATACGACGCCGAACAGCCCGGAGGTGGCGGTATAGGCCATAAACACTACGCAGGCAATGGCTGCGCCGAGTTCGTAGGAGATACCGATCTCTCCGCCGAGCATCTTGATGATGGTCGCGGTTGCCGTGACCTGCGATGCAACGGTGCCCATCATGGTGAAGGCGATCATTGCTGCAAGCATCAGCTTGGCGGTCTTTCCGAAACGGCGCTCAAACAGACCCGGAATGGAAGTGATGTTGTACTTCAGCCCGATATCCGAGATCCTGCCGGCAAATCCTGAGAAGATAAACATGCCGAGCAGATAGGGCATCGCGGTGATAATTGCCTTGAAGCCGGAGGAGTAGGCAACACCCGCACGGCCTAACAGGCTGCTGCCGCCGATAATGGTGGCGCCGACGGTCGCCGTAAGCACCAGCGGACCGAAGGAGTGCCCGCCTACGAAGAAATCCCCGGAGTTTTTGACTTTCCGGATGCAGAACACTCCGACCATCACCATGCCGATCAGATAGACGGCGATGATAACGAAATCAAGTGCTGTGATCTGATCATGGACCATAAAGCAGACTCCTTTTCGTAGAATATATCACTGATTATACATCAATTGCTGACGACCGGCTGATATTCGTGCCTTTTCCGGTTTCCGAGAAGACCGTTTTTTTATTACGGGATGCAGAAGAGCCGGCGTATGCCGGCTCTTCAACAGTAAAACATGGGAATGTGGAAAGATCGTTATGCGAGGCCCTTTTCCCGGATCAGATCATCCGCTCCGGAGTGCCCCTGCTCCCGTGCCTTCTGAAGCCATTCCAGCGCAAGGGTGTTGGACTGTTCTATGCCGAGGCCGTCCAGATAGCAGCGCCCAAGGTTGTATTCCGCGTATACATTTCCGGCGCTTGCCGCTTTCTTGAACCATTCGGCGGCTTTTGCGTAGTTCTGCTCCAGCAAGGGATCTTCAAAATACAGCAGTCCCATACGGTTCTGCGCGGGGATAAGGCTCTGGTTGGCGGCGGCTTCCATCAGCTCGGCGCCCTTCTGAAGATTCTGTTCGGTATCCGTTCCGGCAATGTAGATGGCACCCAGATTGTACTGCGCGGGCGCGTATCCAAGATCCGCCGCTTTCTGGTACAGTTCCATTGCTTTTTCAATATCTGCCTCTGTGCCGATACCGTCACGGTACATGGCACCAAGGTCGTTCATTGCGATTGCGTCGCCGGCATCAGCCGCTTTGGCGAGCCAGTCGATGGCCGTGGTATAGTTTTGGACTTTCCCGCCCTCTCCGTAGTAGAAGCAGTTGGCGAGGAAGCGCATCGCCTCCGTGCTGCCCTGCTCTGCCAGTGTCTGCAGCGGAGCGGACAGGCTGTTCAGTACGGAATCCGGATCTCCGATCCCGAATTCGCGCATATCCGAAGCGATCTTATAGTTGTCGGTGACGGACAGGGTGTTTCCGTTCAGGAACGAGGTGGCAAAGGTCTCCGCTTTTGTGGGATCGGCATCTGTGCCGTATCCACTGGCATACATCCTGACAATGGCCCGGACGATCCTGCCGCTTGCCGGATCAGCGGGGTTCTCTGCGTACTGTGACTCAAGCGCCGGCAGCGCTTTGGCATACCATTCTGAGGCGGCATCCGTATCGATCCCGTTCAGGGAGTCTGTACGGAGGATCTCGCCCAGCATGTAGCATGCAAGGCCGTTATCCTGCTCTGCGGCGAAGGTCAGATGTCCGATGGCCGAACTGCGGTCAGCTTTCGTTCCGAGTCCGTTGTACAGAAGCGTTCCGAGCAGTTCCCGTACGGGGGCGAATTCCGTATCCGCATAGGATTCCAGAGCCTGAAAAGCGGCTGCGTAGTCGTGGGCAACATAATAACTGTTCTCCGCTGTTTCATAGGCAGACTGCTCCGCGGCATAGATATAGGGAGTGTTGGTGGGCTCCGGTGTGGATTCCTGAACTTCCGCGGCACCCGGTGTGGTGACGGAGCCGGAACAGGCGCTGACGGACAGCGCCAGCAAAAGGGCAAACAGGATAATGCCTGCTTTTCCAATTAATTTCTTGATCATTTTTCCTCCGAAAATCTGCTGATATTCCATGCTCACTATAACAAGGCGGCCACGCAGGCTCAAGCGTTCCGGCGAATCGTTTTAAACTTATTCATAAAAGGGATGAAGACATCCGGATCTGTGTCCGGATTCCCCGTGAAGCGGAAGAGAACGGCCGGATTTGTGATATAGTGGTAGTGTACATAATATGTAAAAGGAGAGACAGATGCTGAAAGAGACCGAGAAGATTCTGACCGGGATATTGAAGAGGGAACTGATCCCCGCCATGGGATGCACGGAACCGATCGCGATCGCATATGCGGCTGCAAACGCAAGGAAGATCCTCGGACGCATGCCGGAGCGGATCCGGGTCGGATGCAGCAGCAATATCATCAAAAACGTGAAATCCGTTGTGATCCCCGGCACACACGGTCTGCACGGGATAGAGGCAGCCGCAGTTGCCGGCGCCGTTGCCGGAGACGCGGAGGCGGGCATGCAGGTGCTTGCCGGAGTCACGGAAGCGGATAAGGACCGGATCTCCGAAGTATTTGAGGCCGGAATCTGCGAATCCGGTCATTTGGAATCGGAGCATGTGCTGCATATCCGCGTGGCTATGGACGCGGGAGAGGACCGGTCCGCGGTGGAGATCATGGACGGACACGACAACCTGGTGCTCGGTCAGCGGAACGGGAAGATCCTGTTTGACACGCGCGGTGAGCACGGAACGGGCGGAGATGACGGCGGAAGGGAAAAAGAGGTGCTCAAGCTGTCCGTTATCAAGGAATATGCCGATTCTGTGGATCTGAAGAAGATCCGTCCCATGCTGGAACGCCAGATCAATTACAACATGGCGATCGCGGAGGAGGGGTTGAACGGGAAATACGGGCTGAATTATGCTTCCGCTCTTCTGGATAAACACTCTTCCGTGTATGACCGCATGGAGGCGTATGCCTCGGCGGGCAGCGAAGCGAGAATGTCCGGCTGTTCCATGCCGGTGATCATCAACTCCGGAAGCGGGAATCAGGGAATCACCTCCTCCGTCCCTCTGGTGGTCTACTGCAGAGAGAAGGGGTATCCGGAGGAAAAACTCTACCGGGTGCTGGCATTCGCGAATCTCGTGACCGTGGCACAGAAGCAGTATATCGGAAAACTTTCCGCATTCTGCGGGGCGATCTCGGCCGCCTGTGCCAGCGGCGCTGCGCTGACCTATGCGGAGAACGGGACGCTGAAACAGATCGGCGATACGGTCTCCAATACGCTGGCGGTCACCGCGGGGATCATCTGTGACGGCGCCAAACCGTCCTGCGGGGCGAAGATCGCAGTGGGACTCCACGCGGCGATCAATGCGCACAAACTGGCCATGAAGGGGCACTGTTACCGGGCGGGCGACGGCATCGTCTGTGCGGACGCGGATACAACGATCCGGGAGGTCGGCAGGATCGCGAAAGAGGGTATGGAACAGACCGACTGGGAGATCATCTCCATTATGCTGGAGAATCTGTAGGGAGAGAAAAGATGCGGATCCTGGTGATCAACGGAAGCCCGAAGGGCGCGTACAGCATTACGCTTCAGACGGTGCTGTATCTGGAAAAACGGTATCCGGAGCATACATTCCGGATCCTGCATGCGGGAAAAGAGATCCGGAAACTGGAGAAGGATTTTTCCGGGGCGGAACGGGAACTGAAGGAAGCGGAACTGCTTCTGTTCTCCTACCCGGTCTATACGTTTTCCGTCCCGAGCCAACTGCACCGGTTTGTGGAACTGCTGAAAACATCCGGTATGGACCTTTCCGGGAAATACGCGACGCAGGTTTCAACATCCAAACATTTCTATGACGTGACGGCTCACGAGTTCATCCGGGAAAACTGCCGGGATCTTTCGCTGCGGTATATTCCCGGGCTGTCCGCAGATATGGACGATCTTCTGACGGAGCGGGGACAGAAGGAGGCGGAAGCTTTTTTTGAAGCGCTGAACTGGAAGATCTCCCAAGGGATATTTGAGCGACTGCCGGAGGACCGGAGACCCGTCGGGGAGAGGAAACCCGTGACCGTGCCGGAGACGGACGGGACCGAAAAGCCGGGGGACGTGGTGATCGTGGCGGATCTTCCACCGGAGGACAAACAGCTTGCCCGCATGATCGGCCGGTTTCAAAGCAGGCTGTCCCTTGCCAGCAGGGTCGTCAATATCCGTGAATTCCCGTTCGGAGGCGGATGCATCAGCTGCTTCCGCTGCGCCGCTGACGGAACATGTTTCTATCCGGACAGATTTGACACCTTTCTCAGGGAAAACATCCAGACGGCCCAGGCGATCGTGATCGCTTTCTCCATCCGCGACCATTCTATGGGCTCCGTTTTCAAAACATATGATGACCGGCAGTTCTGCAACGGACACCGGACCGTAACGGAAGGCGTTCCCTTCGCATATCTGGTCAGCGGAGATCTGGAGCGGGAGCCGAATCTAAAAATGATCATTCAGGCGCGTGCGGAAGTGGGCGGCAACTATCTGGCGGGAATCGCCACGGATGAGACGGACCCGTACGGGGAGATCGACCGGACGGATGAATGCCTGGCATACGCCGTGAAAAACGGGATCCGGCAGCCGAAGAACTTCTACGGGGTCGGAGGGATGAAAATATTCCGGGATCTGATCTGGACCATGCAGGGACTTATGCGGGAGGATCACCGGTTCTTCAAAAAAAGCGGGCAGTATGATTTCCCGCAGAAAAAGTTCGGACGCATGCTGAAGATGTATCCGGTGGGGATGCTTATGTCGAACCGGAAACTGCTGGCGAAGATGGGAAACAGAATGAACGAGGGCATGATTGCCCCATACCGGAAAGTGATCGAACAGACGGACAGCCGGGAGACGGACCGGTAGGACAGACGGTTCAGGAATCTACGGATGCAAATGCTTTCTGGATCTGCAGGGTCCGGTCCGCGTAGGCGCTGCTTCCGTTGTAGACTTTGAGAATGTGGCATATTTCCCCGTCCGTGGGACGGGCGGGATCCGCTCCGCACAGGAGCGCCTCGGAACGCAGGATTCGGGCACAGTAGGTCAGATTTTTGTCCGGATCCCGGAGCGCGGTGCGGACCTCTTTGGAAGAGATAACCGGGAGTCCGAGAACGCGGTCTGCCCGCAGAGCAGTATCGGGTTTGATCTGGCAAAGCCCACGGGAAGCGTTTTTCCGGAGATGGTCAAGCAGATCCTCCACGCCGATGGCGATCTGCTCCCGGAACAGGACGGCCTGCAGAAGGGAAACGGGGATCCCGTTTTCCAGTGCGGCTTTCCGGACAGGGGCATCCAGAGACAGGACTTTTTTCAGGGCGTACCTGGCAGGGGAAAAAGGACGCAGAAGTTTCAGACGCTCGGAAGCGGGAAGGTTTCCGCGGGCATCCCGGATGGCGGGGTTCCGCAGCAGTTCTTTATAGCGGTTTTTGTCATAGGTTTTCATCAGGAATATTCTAGCTGAACCACCGCCAAACAGCAAGACGGCGGGGAAAGGAAGGGATGGAACAGTCCGGCGGACGCGGGAAGGAGTTTCCCTCGAAAATATACCTTTGGACGGGACTGATCTTTATGGCAAGCGAGGTATGGAAGCAGCTGTGCCTCACTTTCCAGCTGCACGGCGGTCAGTACCAGTGGCCGTTTTTTTCCTTTCAGCTTTGTGACACGCCCGTGTACGTCTGCATCGTGATCGGGATTTGTAAGAACCGGCGGCTTCGGGAGGCTCTGGTGACATTTCTGGCGGACTACTGCCTCCTGGCAGGGATCATGGCATTTCTGGACACCAGCGGATTCAGGGAATACGGTTACCTCCCGCTGATCCTGCATTCCTATCTCTGGCATATCGCGATGATCCTTCTGGGGCTGTTCTCGGGCGTTCTTCTGATCCGGATGAAGGAAAAGACAGGGTTCGGGAACTGGGCGGAAGCGACACTGGTCTATCTGGTCTTCTGCGGGGTCGCGGAGATACTGAACCTGACGCTTTGCAAGTTCGGTCCCATCAATATGTTCTATATCAGTCCGAGATACGTGATGCACCAGATCGTATTCCGGGATCTTGTTCCCGTTCTCGGAAACAATGGAACGATCGTCTTCTATATCCTCATGACGGTCTTCGGCTCTTTTCTTGTACATATCCTCTGGATCACAGCCGGAAAATGGCTGGTCCGGAAACTGTCCGGAACCGGTCCTGAACCGGATGAAAAACTGTGAATTTTCGTCACGATTGTTCATAATTCATCGGTTGCATTTGCATAGGGCAGTTCATATAATTATGGTAGCGGCATAGGGGAATGCCCTATTTTGACGTACAAACACAGGACGGAAATGGAACAGAGAAACCGCAGGACAGACCGGACGGCGGTATCCCGGGAAGCCGGGAGCAGCTACGTGAACCGGCGTCCGCAGAACAGAACAGCGCAGCCGGAAAGAACATCCGGGCCCCGAGGAACGGCGGAAAACCGCCGGATCCCGGCGGGGGATGTGCGCACATACAGATATTCCGGAACAGACCGCAGCGATGCGGGACGGTCCCGGAACACATCCGAAAGATATCCGTCCTCCGGACAGCGGAGGTATGTGGATACCTCTTCCTATGGCCGGTCTGCTGCTGGCCGTGAAAGGAACCGGACGGGAGCTCCGTCCGGGAAACGCAGAAAGAAATCGGGATTTGCCGCAGTGATGCGGAAGATCGTGCTTGCCTTCCGGAACGGCCGGAAGAATCTGATGAGATGGTTCCAGAGCAAAAGCAGGACGGTCCAGTATGCCGTCTGTCTGGTGCCGATTCTGGTGCTTGCGGTGATCCTCGTCATTGCTGTGGTGAACCGTTCCTCCGCACCGTCTTCCGTTGCCGCGCCTGACGCGGAAATGTACGAGGCGGAATCTGTTGTACTGGCGGATCAGGAAGACTATGAGCCGGATGATACGGAGGAGACCTGGGCGGACGATTCGGAGGGAATAACCGGGGAATTCACAGGGGAGGCCCTGCAGGAGACGGAGGAGAACCCGGCGGCGGTAACCGCCGAGGACTCTGCGCCGGAGTTCCCGGGACAGATCGAAGAGGGATACAGCGGAGAGATCGTTTCCGCGATCCAGGCCCGTCTGATGGAGCTCGGCTTCATGGACAAGGATGAGACGACACAGTATTTCGGTCCGCTGACGAAGAGCGCTCTCAGGACATTCCAGCTGCACAACGGTCTGGATCATGACGGGATCTGCGGGGAGCAGACCTATGCCACCCTGATGGGGGCGGATGCCAAGATCTACGTTATGCAGGAGGGCGACGAAGGCGTGGACGTGCAGGAAGTCCAGCAGCGTTTGTACGAACTCGGGTTTATCGACAACAAGGCGAACATTACCGGAAAGTTCGGAGAGAAGACCACGGAGGCGGCGAAACTGTTCCAGAAGCGGAACAAGCTGACCGTGGACGGCAAGATCGGGGAGAAATCTCTGGCGATGCTGTACGATGAGGATGTAACGGGCAACGCGTTCAAGATCGGGGATCAGGCTCCGGTCATCAAGCAGTGTCAGGAGAAGTTATACAAGCTGGGATACATTTCCAGCCGCAAGAATACAAAGGGAGAGTTCAACAAGACCACACGGTCCGCCATCAAGGCGTTCCAGCGGGCGAACGGTCTGACTGCAGACGGCGCGCTTGGTCCGGTGACCAGGGATGCGATCCTGTCTGACAGCGCTTCCGGGAAATCACTGTCCATCGGTGATTCCGGATCCGAGGTGAAGGCGGCGCAGAAGCGTCTGATCGCGCTGAATTATCTGAAGTCCGGCAATGATTCCGGCTACTACGGGGATCTGACCGCCACGGCGGTCCGGGCATTCCAGAAGCGGAACGGGCTGACGGCGAATGGTTCGCTCAGCACCCATGCTCTGAAGAAACTGAATTCCTCCGGTGCCAAGAAAGCGAGTTCACCGGTCACAAAAGCCTCCAGCAGTTCCTCTTCCTCAGGCAGTTCGGGTTCCGGATCATCTTCCGGGTCTTCCGGCAGCGCGGCGAACATTGCCAATAAGACTGGGGCCGAAAAAGCAATTGCCATCGCGGAGAGCAAGATCGGATGCACCTATGTCCGCGGTGCGAAGGGACCGGATACCTTTGACTGCTCCGGATTCGTCTATTACTGTCTGAAGAACGCGGGCGTCAGCTGCAGCTACATGACATCCAGCCAGTGGGCATCCACTTCCAGATATTCAAGGATATCGTCCCTGTCCAGCGCCCAGCGCGGAGATATCCTCGTCTTTACCGGCCATGTCGGTATCTATCTCGGAAGCGGCAAAATGATCGATGCCAGCTCCTCCGACGGAAAAGTCCGCAAATCATCCTCCGTCTTGACATCCGGAAGCTACTGGCAGAACAACTTTATCTGCGCCTGCAGGGTCTTCTGAAAAAGATTTTTCCGCGTCCGCGCTGCGGACGGTCCGGAAACGGTTTCCGCCCTGTGATCAACGGAGGGCTTCACCATGCGAACAAACGAACAGTATCGGACAAATACAGAACGGATCGCCGAAGCGCTGAACAGCGCGGATGCCGTTCTTGTGGGCGCCGGCGCGGGTCTTTCCACCTCCGCCGGTTTTTCCTATTCCGGAGAGAGATTCCGGAAATACTTCCCGGATTTCATTGATAAATATCATTTCACGGACATTTTTTCCGGCGGCTTCTATCCTTTTCAGACCCGGGAGGAATACTGGGCCTATTTCAGCAGGCATGTTTGGATCAACCGGTACATGGACCCGCCGAAATCGGTATACAATGATCTGCTCGCGATGCTGGAGAAAAAACGCTATTTTGTCCTGACGACAAACACGGATCACTGCTTTCAGAAAGCCGGGATCGACGGGAATAGACTGTTTTTCACCCAGGGAGACCTCGGACTGTTTCAGTGCTCCGTTCCCTGCTGCACGAGGACATATGAGAATCGGGAAACGATCCGGAAGATGGTGGAACAGCAGGAGAACATGCGGATCCCCACGGAACTGCTTCCCGTCTGCCCGGAATGCGGCGCGCCTCTGAGGATGCATCTGAGAAACGACAGCACATTCGTGGAGAACGGGGACTGGCACGCGGCGGCGGAAAGATACGAGTCTTTTGTCAGACGGTATTCCGGCGGGCGGATCCTGCTGATGGAACTGGGCGTGGGCTACAACACGCCGGGGATCATCAAGTATCCGTTCTGGCGGATGACCCTGCGGAACCCGGACGCGCTGTATGTCAGCATCAACATGGATGACGCGGCCTGCCCGGAGGAGATCCGGGACCGGTCCGTCCTGATTTCCGGCGACATCGGGGAAGCGATCCTGGATATCCGGAACGTTTCCGGAAAAATCTGATAGAATAGAGACAGGGAATACACGAAGGAGTTTTGGATATGGTTATTTTGATTGCGGGTGCCTCCCATACGGGGAAGACGGTCCTGGCGCAGAAACTGCTGGAGAAGTACGATGTTCCCTATCTGTCGATTGACCACTTGAAGATGGGCCTGATTCGAAGCGGAAACACGGATCTGACGCCGGAGGACAGCGATGAGAAACTCACGGAATACCTGTGGCCCATTGTCCGTGAAATGATCAAAACGGCGGTGGAGAACCACCAGAACCTGATCGTGGAGGGGTGTTACATTCCCTTTGACTGGAAGAAGGATTTCAGTGAGCAGTATCTGCCGTACATCTGCTACTGCTGCCTGATCATGACAACAGGGTACATCGAGAACAATTACTCCGATATCATCAAATACGCGGATGGCATCGAGAAACGGCTGAACGATTCCGACCTGGACAGGGAACAGCTGATCCAGGAGAACGAGAAGAATTTGAAGGAATGCCAGAAGCACGACTGCAACTATCTTCTGATCGATGACGAATATCTGGTGGATCTGGATGTGGACCTGAAGAAGCGGAGCAAAAAGAAATAGACCGGTTTTCCGGCCTTTTAAGAGAAAGGACAGCATATGGTTATTTGCCCGGGATGCGGCGCGGATATGCATTTTGATCCGGACCGGCAGAAGCTGGTCTGCAGATACTGCGACAAGGCGCTGGATCCGAAAGAATATCATCCGCCGAAGGTGGCGGAAGCGTCGGAACACGAGGGTTACTATACCGCGACGGTATTTTCCTGCCCGCAGTGCGGCGCGGAGGTCATCAGCACGGATGACACGGTGGCGACTTTCTGCAGCTACTGCGGGACTTCCGTGATGCTGGAGGGAAGGGCCGCCGAACAGAAGGCGCCAGACATGGTGATCCCGTTCAAGGTGACACGGCCTGCCTGCGAGGAAGCTTACCGGAAGCTGCTCAAGCGTGCGCTCTTCGCGCCGTCCGACATGAAAAGGGACAGCACGGTGGAAAAATTCCGCGGGATCTATATGCCCTACTGGGTCTATTCCCTGCGCAGCGACAATACACTGGAACTGAACGGAAAGAAGACCAACCGGGAAGGCGACTACATGGTCACCCGGAGTTATATGCTGAGAACGCCCGTCAAAGCGAGCGTATCGGGCGCTTCATTCGACGCGGCTTCGGGATTTGAGGACAACCTCAGCAGATCCATCGCACCCTACCGGCCGGTGGAGAGCGCCGTGGACTTCGATCCGGTATATCTGAGCGGGTTCTACGCGGATTCCGGTGATGTCTCATCCGAGACATACAGCCAGGAAGCAAAGGATCTGGCGCAGGAGTATGTTGCCGGACGGATCCGGTCCAAGTTTGACTACGGCAGTTACGGGATCAGCGGAGAGGACATCCGCAACGCGATGACATGTGAGGAGAGCGCGAAGCCGGCCTTGTTCCCGGTCTGGTTCATGTCCGTACGGAACAGAAAACAGGACAGGATCAGCTATGCCGTTATCAACGGGGAGACCGGAAAAGCGGCGGCGGAGATCCCGATCGATTTCAAGAAGTTCCTGCTGGGTTCTCTGATCCTAGCGATCCCGCTGTTTATACTGCTGAACGTGTTTATGACCCTTCTGCCGGGTCAGATGACGGTCGGGAGCGGGGTCCTCGCCCTGATCAGCATTTTAATTTTGAACGGACAGGCGAACCGCCTGTTCACCAGAGAGATGTTCCTGATGGACACGGGCAAAAAGGCCACGGGAAAGATCAATCCGGAAGTGATGAAGAACGCAAAGGAGACGGAGGACAAATCGCCGAAGACGATTCTGAAGATCCTGAAATTTCTTTCCAAGTTCGGGGTCTGGGTGGGAATGTTCATAGTCGTAATGACCGTTGGAGCCGTGTTTGCGGACGATGACCCGTCCACAATATTTGTGCTTGTTCTGATCGGGGTATACATCGTGAGCGCTGTTTGTGTATCAAAGCTGGTGGGGAACGCGTTTGACAGGAAACTGGGGATCATCCGGCCGGAAAAGATGTACAAAGCGAAGTTTTCGGACAAGTTCCCGAAACTGGTCAAGCCTGGGATCGCCCTGGCCCTGACAGTGATCGTTCTGGCGGCGAATCCGGTGGCGGACTACTGGTACTACAGTACGGCGGGACTGTCGCTGCTGTTGACGGCATGGTCGTTTATTGACATTATCCGGGAGCAGAATCTTCTGACGACCAGAAAACTCCCGCAGCTGAACGCGAGAGGAGGGGATGAGCGTGCGTAAGAGATCTGTTCTTTCCCTGATCCTGACGGTGCTGATCGTTCTCGCGGTGGGTTCGTCTCTGGCGGAAACCCACAGCTATGTCAATCCGGAGACCGGATACGGGATGATCATCGAGGATGACGCGGGACTCCTGTCCGAACAGGAGATCGCGGCGCTGCGTGAGACCATGATCGAGGTCACGGAGTACTGTGACGTGGGATTCAAGACCATTACAAAGAATGACGCGGGCAGCGCCAAAAAGTATGCGCAGGACTACTACTATTCCGTGTTCGGAAACGCCACGGGCGTTGTTTTCCTGATCGATATGGACACTCGGGACATGCAGCTGGCCGTCAGCGAGGGAGAAGCCCGACAGATGATCCCGGACAGCAAGGCGAACAGCGTTATGGATAATGTCTACCGCTACGCGAGCAAGGGGCAGTTCTACAAGTGTGCGACAGAGACGTTCGTGGAGGTCGCGGCGCTTCTGGGAGGCGGCCGGATCGCGGAGCCGATGAAATACATCTGCAACGGTCTGCTCGCGCTGGGCGTCGGCATGCTGATCTGCTTCACGGCAGCGAACAAGACCGCTACCCCGAAGGCCGTTTCAAAGAGTGAAATGCTCAAAGCCGCGGATATATCCATTGAAACGAAAAACACGGCCGTGACACTCATGAATACGACGAAGAGGTATTCCCCCGTTGAGAGCAGCGGCGGCGGAGGCGGTTTCCGCGGTGGCGGCGGCAGCTTCCGCGGCGGCGGAGGCGGGAGTTTCCGCGGTGGCGGAGGCGGATTCCGCGGCGGCGGAGGCGGGAGTTTCCGCGGCGGCGGAGGCGGATTCCGTGGCGGCGGAGGCGGACATAGGTTCTGAGGAACGGTCAGCCGTTATTGAAATCGACCCGGCAGTCATCCGGAGAGAAGGAAATACCGTTCAGAACGGAGCGGAAACTGCCGGAGGGGGAAAGCATACAACTGCGCTGCTCCCGGAATGGGAGACAGCATTCCTCAGGATGTGTTTTCGCGTACAGGGTCAGTTTGTGCCCGTTACCGGACGGAACAAGGTATTTCTTCCGGTTCAGGCAGAACCGGTTTTCCGCGTAAATAAAGTTGCCGCGCCGGAGTACCGCGAGAAAACGGGGATCCCTTTCCAGAATACAGGTCAGGTCGGCCGGCGGGACCTCATAGGTCAGAAGTGCTTCTCCGGTCCCGCTGTCCAGATAACCCAGTTCCCGGATCCGGATCGCGGCGGCTGCCTTTGAGACATTGCAGCGGGCGGCGATTTCCGCGATCGCCAGGTTCAGACGTTCATCAAAGACGAGATCCTGCCTGCACAGGGCGGATTCCACGATCGTGCGGACGCGTGTCCGGCGCATCAGAATACAGGAGGCGACGGCATTTGCCTGCCGTTCCATCAGTTCAACGGAGGAACGGTATTTCGGCAGATCCGTGTCCGCCTGTTTTTTTTCTCTGCAGACAATGGAGGCAAGAGACGGGTCATACTGCTTTTCCAGCCAGAACGCATAGGGATGCAGGATCCAGTGGACGCACTCGTGCATCACGGTAAAGTTGGAACACGCCGCATCCGGCCGGAGGTTTCTCCCCGTGTTGATATAAACCGTTCCCCGGGAAGCGGGCAGGATCTTGACGTCGCCCGGGCCGCTTCCATAGACTGTGACAGCTCCGTTTTCCATGTAAAGGCATCCAAGAACTCGGCATGCGGGATCAATGCAGTCATAGACGACATTCAGACCGATCCGCAGGGCGAAGGCTTCCGCGTTGACCGGGTCCGAGGAATTCTCCGGATGAAAGGAATACCGGCGGAGGATGGAATCCGCCAGCGATTCGTAACCTGACCTCGGCAGAAGCGGAAGCAGTGTATCGAGAAAACGGACCGGACCCGCGGGGACGGCTTCCAGCGTGCTGATTCCAAGGACGCGGAAATCCGGGCCGGCACCTGAGATACAACACCGGCAGCTGACACCGTATTCCTTCAGGATCTCCGATTCATACAGGTGCATTCCGCACCGGACACAGGCACAGAACTCAATCATATCTCCGGACACCCGCTGGATCCGGATGTCCAGGATCTCGGAGCCGAGCAGGCGGACATCCTCCTGCGATGCGCTTTTGCGTACCGCGGTGAGGATCTCTTCCTCATACCGTTCCAGGATCCACTCCCGGAAGGAATGTTCATATCGCCCGCTGTTCCCGGGTATTTGTCTGAAACAGAGTTCCAAACCGTGACCTCCTGCAGTTTGTGCATTGATTATAAATCTTAAGAATTCTAAAATCAAACAAAAATAATGAACAAATTGTTTAATATTAGAAAAAAGTGTTGATTTCGTATGTGGGAAGCTGTATTCTGTATACAGAAAAGAAAGGGAGAGGTTGCCGTGAAGACATATGCGGAAGTGCTGAAAAGACTCCGGACCAGTCAGGGATACCAGCAGAGGGATGTTGTCAGAAAACTGAACGATATGGGTATTGAGACTGCCGGGACGCAGGTCAGCCGGTGGGAGCACGGATACAACAATCCGAATCTGGAGCAGTTTATCGGGCTCTGCCGTGTCTACTCCGTCCGGGATATCGCGGCGACATTTCTGGAAGAAGCGTATCCGGAACCGGCTCTGAACCGGGAGGGACAGGAAAAACTCGAGGAGTACAGGCAGCTTCTGATCGACTCCGGACGCTATTCGGCGGAGACACCGGAGAAGGAGAACAAAGTTTTGCACTTTTCCGGACGCAGACTTCCGGTCTATGACCTCAGGATATCCGCAGGACCGGGACAGTATGCGGACGGGGACTCCTACGAAATGGAAGATGTGCCGGATGATATTCCGGAAAACGCCACATTCGGTCTGGTCATTTCCGGAAACAGTATGGAACCCACCTTGTCTGACGGCGGAAAGATATGGGTCCGGAGGCAGGATACGCTTGAGAACGGAGAGATCGGCGTATTCTTCCTGGACGGGAATCTGTACGTAAAGGAATACCGGAAATCGGAAGAGGGGGTGTTCCTTGTATCCCACAATCCGGATTATCCGCCGAAACCGATCACGGAATACAGTTCAGCGAAAATCTACGGAAAGGTGCTTTTCCCGCAGGATTGAGCGCGGCAGGAGAGTAGGCCGCCCGGGAGCATCTGTCCGGTGCAAGTTTAAAAATAAAAGAAAGAAGGATGGATACTATGACACAGATTTTGGAACGGATCATCAATGTACTGGAGAAAGCGCACATCGTCACTGTGGAAGACTGGGAAGAACAGGAAGCACAGGAGCAGTAAAAAAAGATCCGCGGAGAAAAGCGCGGATCAGTCAGAACAGAATTAATTGTACAGGATACGGCACGGCCCGGAAAAGGCAGTGCCATTTCTTTTTTTAGATTATTCGTGCATCCATTCGGTAACGGTTCGTATTTCGCGTATATAGCCGTCTGTATCGTTGGGGGTCTCCAGAATAAAGGGAAGATCCCGCAGCACCGGGTGCAGGACGACGCGCCGCAGAGCGTCGGAACCGATCATGCCCTCCCCCAGCTTTTCGTGCCGGTCCTTCCGGGAGCCGAGGGGATTTTTGCTGTCGTTGAGGTGAACGGCTTTCAGAAGTGCCAGACCGAGGACGCGGTCAAAAACGGTGAGGACACCGTCTATGTCATTAACGATATCGTATCCGGCATCCCAGACATGGCAGGTATCCAGACAGATCCCGACGTGGGACGGATCCTGCACCCGGTCCAGGATCTGCCGCAATTCCTCAAAGGAGCCGCCGATCTCGCTGCCCTTCCCGGACATGGTCTCCAGCAGGACAACGGTACGCATTTCCGGAAACAGCGACCGGTTCAGCGCGTCGGCGATCATGCCGATTCCCGTCTCCGGCCCCTGTCCCACGTGGGAACCCGGATGAAAGTTGTAGTACTGGTCCGGCAGAAGTTCCATTCTGGAAAGATCATCTTGCAGCATTTCCAGGGAGAAATCCCGTATGGACGGCTTGTCGGAGCACAGGTTCATCGTATATGGGGCGTGGGCCACCAGAGGGCCGAAGCCGTGCTCCTTCAGAAAGACCTGCAGCGAAGAGGCGTCCGCGGGATCCGCTTCTTTTGCTTTACCGCCCCTTGGATTTCTTGTGAAAAACGCGAAGGTGCTGCCGCCGAGCCCGGCGGCTTCTTTTCCCATGGCGGCATAGCCGTTGGAGAAAGACAGATGGTTTCCGATATAACCCATATGTTTGTTCTTCCTTTTCAGATAAATACGAACTGCACCAGCAGCATATAGCAGGCGGTGCCGAGACCTATGCTCAGCAGGGTGTTGCTCTTCCAGGCGTGCAGAAGGATGACAACGGCGCAGGAGATCAGCTCAGGGAGCCCGTGGGACGCCGCCGTGAAGTCCGTGTTCCTCAGGCAGTACACCACCAGCATACCCATGATGGCGTAGGGAAGCACTTTTCCCAGATAGGTGACCCACGCGGGTGCCTTTGTTCCCCGGCCGAAGACCAGAAAAGGAAGGAACCGGAGCGCCGCTGTGACCAGCGCGATGACGAGGATCGCGGAAAACAGATAGGAATCAGACGGCATCTTTTTGCTCCTCCTTTCCCCGGATCAGAAACAGGGAGACTGTGATCAGCGCCATGGCGGGAAGAAGAAATCCCGAGGCACCGAACAGCAGCAGGCAGGCCACGGAGATCAGAACGCCGAGCACGGCGGGCAGGCGGTGCTCCCCCGTCTTCCACTGGTCAACCAGGATCGTCAGGAACAGGGCGGTCAGCGCAAAGTCCAGACCGGTCGTGTCAAAATGCAGCAGGGATCCTGCCAGCCATCCGGCCACGCTGCCGGTGACCCAGTAGAGCTGATCGAACAGCGAGACAAGGAAATAGTAGATGATCCGGTCGGCGTCGGACGGCTTTCCCGCATCGCTGCAGACGAGGGAATAGGTCTCATCCGTCAGGGCGAAGATCAGATAGGGCTTAAAGACGCCGGTATCCCGGTAACGGTCGATCATGGAGATTCCGTAGAAGATATGCCGCGCGTTGACCAGGACGGTCGTGAGGGCCAGCAGGGCAAGAGACACACCCTCCCGGAGCAGCGGAATGGCAAGAAACTGCATGGAGCCGGCATAGACGAAAGCGCTCAGGGAAAAGACGGTTCCTGCGCCGAAGCCGGATGCTCTGGAAAGAATGCCGAAACCCGCGCCCAGCACAAGATAACCGGCCATGACCGGGGTGGTGTCCCGCAGTACCCTGCGGACAAGTGTTTTGCTGGCGAAAGGCTTCTTGCGCATAATTGTTCAGACCAGGTGCATGGAGACGTGCAGATGTTCGCCGGTGAACTCCACATCCGCAACGCTGCCGGCGATCAGGGGCATCATGGGCGGCAGATGACCGATATCCGCATCCATAACGATGGGGACATTGTATTTTTCAAGGACCTCAGTGACCGCGCTGTGACGGTTTACGCCAAAGATCTCGTCTTCAAAGAGATACGGCCGGCCGATCAGAAACCCGCTGGCGTTCCGGAACCATCCGGCGTTGTCCAGCTGCCAGAGGGCGCGGCGGATCTGAAGCGGGTCCAGTTCGCAGGCTTCCAGGAACCAGAGGATCCCGTCCCCTGCGTATTTTTCGGCGAACGCGGCCGTACGGTCAAAAGAAGTGCCGCAGAGATTTATCAGACAGTCCAGACATCCGCCGATCAGACGGCCGGAGAAGCGGAGGGGATCCGCGGAAACCGGGGGAACGGAGACTGCCCGGAACGGTTCTGTGATGTGATACGGAACAAAGGGTTCCAGTTCGCTTTTCAGGGATGACGATTCCCATCCGCCATAGTCGGATACCTGAAGGCATTTTCCCTGCAGCAGATCCAGAGCATCCCGGAGCGCCTGATGCCAGGGATGCATGCCAAAAGTATGAGCACAGGGCCCGTACACAGCGGCGGTATCGCAAAGGACCGGCAGCGTGAAAGTCAGGTTTGTATTGTCGGAGTATCCCATGAACCACTTGGGAGGGGCGGAACGTATGCTGTCAAAATCCACATACGGAAGATCCTCGCACATGGTCTCTCCGCCGCCGCAGGAGATCAGGACATCTGCCGGGCGTCGCAGAAAGAAATCGTTGATCTCTTCACCGCAGGCCCGGGGAGTGTTGCTTTTCCCGGTCCCGCAGGATGCGTAGCAGTTCGGTCCGTCCAGAAGGGAAAAACCCATTTCCGAAAAATTCTTCTTTGCTTCCTCAAAACAGGACCGGTACGGTTCCATGGCGCAGCCGAAAGCAGGGGCAATGAAGCCGATGGTACCCGAAGATTTCAGAAAAGGCGGATAACGCATAGTTTCTCCTCGTTTGTGATGAATTGCACTCATCATAGCACGAAGAGGGGGATTTCACAAACAGAACAGACGAATGCCGGCTGTGCGCTTGCATACGGAGGGCGCATTTTGTATGATAAAAAAAGGAATTTGAAGGAGGATGGATTCCATGAGTATACCGCTGGTAATAGCTTTTCTGTTCAGCGCGGGCGCGCTGATCGGCTGGTGCATTGAGTTCCTGTTCCGGAACCTGATCAGCCACAAGGGGCCCAGAGGAAAGTATTTTATCAATCCGGGGTTCTGTTCCGGACCGTATCTTCCGATTTACGGAATCGGCCTGACGGTAATGTTTCTGATCACTTACGCAGTGACCAAAAACGGTGTTAAAGGGGACTTCTGGTCGGATGTGCTGGTGATCCTTGCCATCATGGCGGCCATGACCGTGATCGAGTTTATCGGAGGTTTATTCCTGCTGAAGGTCATGAACCTGCGGCTGTGGGACTACCGGAACCAGCCGGGGAACTTCATGGGAATCGTTTGTCCTCTGTTTACTTTGATTTGGGGCGCGATCGGCGCGGCATACTATCTTCTGATTCATCCGGCTGTTATCAATGCGCTGATATGGCTCTCCCAGAACCTAGCGTTCTCTTTCTGTATCGGACTGTTCTACGGCGTCTTTATTATTGACCTCGTGACGGTGGTACAGAAGGCGATCCTTATCAAACAGTTCGGCGATGACAACGAAGTGGTCGTCAAGTATGAGCAGTTGAAGGAACTGGTACAGAAGAAGCGTCTGGAAGCCGAACAGAAGGTCAAGTTCTTTAACCAGGTCGTAATGGATAATTCCAATGTCGTTTCCTCTTTGAAGGAACATGCCGAGTCGCTGGAAGGCAAGGCGGAAGCATTCAAGAGCAAAGTCCAGAAAAAAATCAAGAAGAACAAGTAATCTCGGGAACACATACTCCAGAACAGAAACGGGCTGCTTTGAAAAAGCAGCCCGTTTGGGTTCTATGGAAACGTTGGATGAAAAAAGAACGTCATCCGGACAAACGGTCCCGGATGACGCCCATAGAAATGCATTTCAGTGCGCGGCTCTTCCGATGCTATTGCGCACTCGCCGCGCGCTTTTTACTGAGGTACTGGTAGGCTACGATAGCCGCGAATACGACCACGCCGATGATGTCGGTCAGGGTGGCCGGATCCATCATCAGAAGACCGGATACGGCGATCAGGATCCGCAGCGGCCAGGCAATGGGACGGAACAGATATCCGTTCAGCGAGGCGGCAAGACCGAAGATTCCGATCAGCGACGTGATAATGATGATCACGACCTTCAGCGGAGACGCGTTGATCAGGAGCATCTGCGGATTCAGGCAGAAGATATAGGGCACAATAAACGCGCCTATAGCCAGTTTTGTGGCATTGACACCCGTCTTCATGGGATTGGACTTGGCAATCGCGGATCCCGCATAGGCGGCCAGCGCCACAGGCGGCGTGATATCCGCCACGATGCCGAAGTAAAACACGAAGAAGTGCGCCGCGAGTTTCGGTACGCCGATGGTGATCAGGATCGGGGCGCAGGTGGATGCCATGATGCAGTAGTTTGCCGTTGTGGGAACGCCCATCCCGAGGATGATGCAGCAGATCATGGTCAGGAACAGCGCGATCACCGTCGGATCAATGAAAGTGACGGAGTTGCTGATGGATACCACTGCGGAGATCAGCTTGGATGCGAGTCCCGTAGCCGTGATACATCCGGAGATGATTCCGGCCATGGCACAGGCGACGGCAACGGTTATGACGCCCTTTCCGCCGGCTTCAAACGCTTCCAGGATCTTTCCGACTGTGATCTTCTCGTCCCGGTTGAACAGACTGACCGCGATCGCCACCAGGATGGCAACGGAGGCGGAGAACTGCATGGTGCGCGTATTGGTGGTCACGAGCCACACAAGGACTACCAGAGGCAGAAGGAGATAGATCTTCTTGATCAGATGTCCCATCTTCGGGAGTTCCTCTTTCGGGATCCCCTTCAGATTGAGTTTCTTTGCCTCCAGATGGACCGCGATGAAGATACCGGCGAAATAGAGCACGGCGGGGAGGATAGCCCGCAGAGCGACTTCACCGTAGGTCACGCCCATATACTCTGCCATCAGGAAGGCGGCAGCGCCCATGATCGGCGGCATGATCTGTCCGCCGGTGGAGGCGGCCGCTTCAACGGCGCCCGCGAATTCCGGCTTATACCCGGTCTTCTTCATCATGGGGATGGTTACGGAACCGGTCGTGACGGTATTGCCGACGGAGGAACCGGAGACCATGCCGCAAAGCGCGGATGACACAACGGCTACCTTCGCGGGACCGCCTGCAAAGCGTCCCACCAGAGCATTTGCGAAATCAATGAAGAAGGACGCAATGCCTGTACGCTCCAGAAATGCGCCGAAGATAATGAAAATGAAGATGTACTTGGCGCATACCTGGATCGGGGTCGCCATGACGCCGGATGTGGAGAAGAACAGGGTAAAGATGACCTGATTCAGCTTCTTCTGCGTGAACGTGTAGATCAGCAGGACACCGGCGACGCAGAGGATCGGGATCCCGACGCAGCGCCGGCACAGTTCCACAAGGCTCAGGATTCCTATGACACCTATCGCGATGTAGAACGGCGTCATTTTGGACGCGGAGGAAAGAACCATTACGAGGGAATCATAGGAGAAACAATAGTACAGGAAACAGGCCGCACCCAGCACCATGATGACGATGTCATACCATGGAATATAGTTCGGACGTACATGTTTCTTGTTCAGGGGGTATGTCAGATACCCCATGATAACGATCATTGCCAGGAACACTGTCAGCCTTTTTTCAAGCGCGGCTGTGGAAAACAGTGTGGACCACAGGCAATAGAGGGAAAAAGCTACGATGATGAAGCGGACAACGATCGCGGGTTTACCACTCCATATACGGGTGTTGGACTCGCGATCGTATTTGCGCATGATCTGTTCTACATCCTGCGCGGATCCGACATCAACGGCGTTTTTGTTCTGGTCAGCCATTGACGTTTTACTCCTTTTCGGAAATTTTTACAGGGAAACAGGGTCAGCCGAGCTTGATCCCTTTCTCTGTGAAGTATTTCTGTGCGCCGGGATGATAAGGAACATCCGTGATGGAGGAAGCGAACTCGAGAGAGAGCTCGTTGCCTTTGGCATGCTGTTCGCTGATCGTCGGGATGTTCTCAAAGATGGTGGAGACGAAGCTGTAGACCGCGTCTTCGCTGACATCATTGCGAACGAGAACGACTGCCGCGATGGCAACTGTCTGGACATCCGCTGGCAGACCGTATGTGTCGGCCGTGATGGTGTACTTGGAATAGTACGGGGAGGATGCGACCAGTTTGTCGGCATGCTCGTCATCAATGGCTACGAGATAGACCTGACCGCTGGTGGACAGATCGGTAACGGCTGTTGTGGGAGCACCGGCTACGATGAATGCAGCGTCGATCTTCTTGTCTTTCAGGGATTCTGCGCTGTCAGCGAAGGACTGGTAGACGGGGCTGATATCAGACTCGGTCATGCCGTAGGCTTCCAGAACGTCGATCGCGTTGAAATAAACGCCGGAACCGATGGCACCGATGGATACGTTTTTGCCCTTCAGATCAGCGGGGGTCTTGATATCCGGATCCATGGTTACGATCTGGACCTGCTCCATATACAGGGAAGCTGCAACGGAGAAATCCTTGATGGCTGTGTCAAACAGACGGGAGCCCTGGTAAGCGTAGCTCATAACGTCGCTCTGGGAGAAACCGAGCTGCGCGTTGCCTGCGGCGAGGTCTTCAATGTTCGCTTTGGAACCGCCGCTGGAAACAACGGTGATGTCAAGATCGGTCTTGCCGCTGACAAAGGAACCGAGCACGCCACCGAAGGCGTAGTAGGTGCCGGATTCACCGCCGGTCGTAAAGGACAGGGCAGTGGGTTTGGCGGCTGCGGAATCGCCGGAGCCTGAAGAACAGGCGCACAGAGCGAAGAGCATACATACGGCCATTGCCAGTGCTATGATTTTTTTCATGATTGAATCCTCCAGTTGAGTTATTTGATCAATCGGTTCTATTTCAGAAGCGAACAGCTGTTCCGCTTCAGTTCCGCTGTTTTTCGCACGACGGAGCAGGAATATCTTCCGGCTTTCCGGCGCGTCCGAGAGCAGAAAGGATCTGGTCCCGTAAAGGTCCCGCAGATTGTCCGCCGATACGGTGGGCAAAAGAGCCCAGGTCCCCGGGCTGCGAAGCAGTCCGACCATCATATGCGGGGAATTGATCTCGACCCGGCTCATGCTGTTTCCCGGAAACCATTTGTCCCGCCAAAGGGATACGCTTGAGAAATTGCCGCCGCTGAGGCGGATCTCCAGTCCGGGATCCAGCTGGTCCGGTGACAGCATGCCGTCCTGCAGGGGAAAATCGGTGTAGCTGGCGATCCGGAACGACTGGTTGTACAGGTGCCTGAAAAGGATATCCGAATGGGATGATTCGTAGGAAACAAACCCAAAATCGATGATCCCGCTGTCCATCATGTCGTAGATCTCGGAGGAGTCTCCGATGTGCAGACTGACGGACAGTTCGGCATGCCGCTCCATGAAGGAGAGAAGCCGCGGTTCCAGATAATCGTAGTAAACGCTTTCCGGTGTGGCGATCCGGAGCATCAACTGGGAATTCTGACCGATCAGTTCCGCTTCCTCAAACAGGTTCATCCAGCGTTTCGCCACACTGATGAAATTCCTGCCCTGCTTTGTCAGTTCCACGGATCTGCCGCCTCTGCCGCGAACGAACAGGGGATAGCCTAGTTCCTCCTCCAGTTTTTTTATGCGCGTACTGATGACGCTCTGGGACAGAAACAGCTGTTCAGAAGCCTTTGTGATGTTTCTTGCGTTTACGGTTTCGAGAAAAATCTCAATGTCTTTTATCTGCAAGGAAATCTGCTCCGCAAATCACTAATATAAGGGACGGACACCCGTAAGTAAAATATCAAATCCGTCTGAATTATCTTAAATGTTGATAATTTACTAGTTATTTTGCCTTAAAACTTGATAATTGTCAAGAGAAACCAGAGGCATATGTGTATACATGAAAAAGCACAGGCGTTTCAGCCTGTGCAGGGGTTCAGCTGAACGGATCCGGTCACGGATCGCAGTGATACCGCGGTTTTCCGATGCTTGCCTTGCCGTATTCGATCGCCTCCGCCGGGCAGCCGCAGATACATGCCATGCAGTGGGTACAGTCTTTTCCCCAGACCGGCCGGCCGTTTTCCAGACGGATATTGTCTGTTGGACAGGAATGAACGCATGTTCCGCATCCGGTGCACGCATCCGTGGTGCGGAAGGCATCCGCCTTGATGCAGAAACGGTAGAAGAACGAATTGATGGGACCGCTGTATAAGCGGCCGAGAAGATCGGCGGAGACTGCCGGAAACGCTTCTTCTTTTTTGATTTGCTCCGCGGCGCGGTCGATATCCGGATTTGCTTGGGCAATGATCTGCCGCGCTTTTTCCGGTCCCGGAACGGGGAACATGGCAATATAGTTCTCCGGCATGACGATGCGAGCTGTACCCATGTAACGGAATCCCTTCTGATCGCAGAGAGAGCGGTTGCAGGATCCGGCGTTTCCGATCCCGTCGCCGCAGGTCATGACAAACCACGCGTTCTTCGCTTCCGGAAAATCCGTCTTCAGGATCCAGTCCCGGACGATGTGCGGGATCTGCCAGGCATAGGTCGGAGTAACAAAAACCAGGTTTTCGGACGGGGTAAGCGAAGCGCAGCCGGAAGAACGGATCAGGGCGTTGATACGGGTCACGGGATCCCCGGTCCCGGCGGCGATCCTGTCAGCGGTGTAGAAACTGTTTCCGGTGCCGGAAAATGTATAGATCATTTGGGGGCTCCTTTCATACGCGGTCCCGGCGGACCGTGTCAACGATGTAACCATTATACAACAATCGGCTTTCCGAGTGGGGGATCCGGTTTCCCGGAGCGGTGTTTTTCCCTTTCCGGAACGCGGAAACGGCAAGTCCTTTATCTTGTGGCTTGTTTACAGATTATCCATACTTTATTAACAATATGTTGTGGGAAATCTTTTCAGGGAACGCATACAATGTAAATACGTGTAAAAGGGTACTTTTATATCATTTAGAACGTTTATGCATAGAAAACGTGAGTGAGGAGAAGGATATGGAGGGAAAAAACAGCGATTATAAAGAACGCGGTTTTGATCTTGAGGAGGAATCCGTACAGAATGAGGATCGGGCGGAAATGACGGAAGAACAGATCCCGGAAGACGTACCGGAACAGGGATACGCGGAACCGGAATCTAACGCCGCATATCAGGAAGGAATGGAATACGCGGACCAGCAGGGCCGGTACGGATATGACCCCGGGACGCAGGGCGGATATGATCCGCAGCAGGGTTATTCCTATTACGGGAACAACGCCGGTTATTCACAGCAGTACGGCAACCCCTATTATCCGGATATGGATCCGCGGTATGCCCAGCAGAACATGGACCCGCGGTACGCCCAGCAGAACATGGACCCGCGGTACGCACAGCAGAACTGGTACAACGACCCGCGGTAAGCCCAGCAGAACATGGATCCGCGGTATGCCCAGCAGTACGGCGAACAGTATTACGGCGCACAGAACGGCGGACAGTATTACGGCGCGCAGAACGGTGGCTACTACCAGAACGCGCAGTACTCCGGCGCACAGAACGGCGGAAGGAACGGGTATTCCGAACGGGGAGACCGCTACGGGAGATATCAGGAAGATCCGCGTGATCCCGCGGAGGAACGCCGGCATCAGCGGGGACAGCACCGTCCGGATGACAGATATGATGACCAGCCCGAGGACTTCGAGGATGAGGACTTCGAGGATGATGACGAATACGAGGAGCAGGAGAGCAGGAAGAACGGCAAAAAGGGTGGTGTGTTCCATTCCTTTAAGCGCAAACTTTCCAAGATCCCGGCCCGTACGCTGCTTCTGATCGGCGGCGGGATCATGCTGCTTTTGGTGGCGGTGATCCTGCTTGTGGTGCTGCTGCCGAAGAACCAGGAACCGCAGGAAGTCGTGGTTGCGGATTCCCCGACACCGGAAATAGCCGCTACACCGGTTCCGACACCGGAGCCGACGCCGGAACCGACGCCTACGGAGCATCCGCTCGCAACACCGTTGGAGTTCGGTATGTCGGGAGACATCGTTGCGGATATCCAGCAGAGGCTGATCGATCTCGGATATATGGATTATCCTGTGGTGGACGGGGTCCAGCAGGTTACGACGGTCTACGGAAAGACCACGAAGAACGCGGTCCGTATGTTCCAGAAGAAGAACGGTCTGGATACAGACGGCAACTGCGGACAGAAGACCTATGACGTGCTCATGTCGGACCAGGCAAAGGCATTCTTCCTTTCCAGAAACGACGAAGGGGATGATGTCAAGAAACTGCAGGAGGCGCTGTACCAGCTCGGTTATCTGAACGCGTCGGCAACGGGTTACTACGGTGAAAGCACGGTAAAGGCCGTTCAGAAGTTCCAGCAGGCCAACGGTCTGGAAGCGGACGGAAAAGCCGGACAGACCACGATGAACCTTCTGTACAGCGGAAACGCGGTCGCGGCGAAGGATGCTTCCTCCGCATCAACAGATGCGGAACCGGCCGTGACAGAAGAACCTGCCGCTTCAGCGGAACCGACGGATGAGACACCCGCCGAAGGAGATGCCGCAGGAGCATAAGATATTTCGAATCCACATCCCGGCAGTGAACAGCGGAAACGCTGAAGAACTGCCGGGATATTTTTATACTCTGATCCGGAGAAAAGGATCAAAGCGGATCATTCCGGTTTTGGAAAACAAAGGAATGGCGGCATCTGCCGCCATTCCAAAAGGATGAAGAAGATGAATTGCCCGGAAAGGATCAGTAGACCTTTCTGGCAACATAAGTGGTGTGCAGGATCTTGTGCGCTTTGTGGCTGCCGGGCTTCTCAAGGTAGGTATCGTAGATCTCCTTGACGACCGGGTTCTCATGGCTCTTACGGAGTTCCATGTGAGCGTCTTCGCCGTACAGCGCCTTGGCACGCTCTGTGCGCAGATCCGTGAAGTTACGGACATCTCCGCTCTGATGGGGCTGACCGCCGCCGTTGACGCAGCCGCCGGGGCACGCCATGACTTCGATGAAGTGGTACTGCTTTTCACCGCTCTTGACCATATCCAGCAGCTTCTTGGCATTGGAAAGGCCGGAGGTAACGGCAACACGCACCACAGTCCCGTTCAGATTGTACTCGGCTTCGCGGATATCCTTGACACCGCGGACCTCTTTGAAATCAAGGGATTCCAGAGGCTTTCCGGTGACGATTTCCGCCACGGTACGGAGAGCGGCTTCCATAACACCGCCGGTGGCACCGAAGATGTGGGCCGCACCGGAAGCAACGCCGAATGCCGGATCGAAGGGCTCGTCCTTCAGCTCACGGAAACGGATGCCGGCGCGTTTGATCATGCTGGCGATCTCACGGGTCGTGAGAGACACATCGATATCCGGGATGCCTTTGCCCGCGGCACTCATATCGTCACGGGTGATCTCGAATTTCTTCGCTGTGCAGGGCATGACGGAGACGACGAACAGATCCTTCGGATCGATTCCCTCTTTCTCGGCATAGTAGGTCTTCATCAGAGCACCGAACATTCCCTGGGGGCTCTTGCAGGAGGAGATATTCGGAATCAGATCCGGATAATACTCTTCACAGAATTTGATCCAGCCGGGGGAGCAGGAGGTCATGAGCGGCAGCGGTCCGTTGTTCTGGAGACGCTCCAGCAGCTCTGTGCCTTCTTCCATGATGGTGATGTCGGCAGCCGTGTCTACGTCGAAGACCTTCTCAAATCCGAGACGGTGCAGCGCGGCGCTGAGTTTGCCTTCCACGTTGGTGCCGATCGGATAGTCGAAGCATTCACCGATCTGAGCGCGTACGGAAGGAGCCGGCGCGATGATGACATGCTTGGAGGGATCGTTCAGAGCGTCCCAGACCTTGTCTGTATCATCCCGCTCGCGGAGAGCACCGGTGGGGCAGACTGCCACGCACTGGCCGCAGTTGACGCAGGGGGTCTCTGTCAGCGGCATATCGAAAGCGCTGGAGACGTGGGTCTCAAATCCGCGCTCGTTCGCACCGATGACAGCGACATGCTGCAGCTTCTGGCATACCGCGATACAACGGCGGCAGAGGATGCACTTGCTGTTGTCGCGGAGGATCCGGGGCTCCAGACCGTCGCTGCCGACCGCGACGACTTCCTCTTTCGGAAGTTCTTCATAGCCGGCATACTTGTTCTGATCCACGCCGTACTCATGGGCCAGTCTGCGAAGTTCGCAGTCATCACTGCGGACACAGGACAGGCACTCCATGCGGTGGTTGGAGAGCATCAGCTCCAGAGTGGTCTTTCTGGATTTGCGGAGCTCCGGGGTGTTGGTTTTGACTTCCATCCCTTCGGCGACCTGCTGGACGCAGGCGGCCGCGAGGTTACGGACGCCGGTTGCCTCAACAAGGCACATACGGCATGCCGCGATGGCGTTGATATCCTTCAGGTAGCACAGGGTGGGGATCGTTACTCCTGCTTCATGCGCCGCCTGCAGAATCGTATAGTTGGACGGAACGCATACTTCGATTCCATCAATTTTGACATGTACTTTATCCATGAATGCGGCCTCCTTTACTTTTTAATGATTGCGCCGAACTTACAGGTATCCATGCAAGCGCCGCATTTGATGCATTTGTTCTTGTCGATCACGTGCGGTTCTTTGACGGAACCGGAGATGGCGCCGACCGGGCACTGACGTGCGCAGGCGGTACAGCCGCGGCACTTGTCTGCCTGGATCTCGTAGGAAACGAGTTTCTTGCAGACGCCGGCGGGGCAGCGTTTCTCGACGACATGGGCTTCATACTCTTTCCGGAAATATTTCAGCGTGGAAAGGACCGGGTTCGGAGCTGTCTGGCCGAGAGCGCACATGGCGTTTTTCTGAATGTAATGGCAGAGGTCTTCCATCTTGTCCAGATCTTCCAGTGTCGCTTTGCCTTCCGTGATGTTGTTTAGCATTTCCAGAAGACGGCGTGTACCGATACGGCACGGTGTGCACTTGCCGCAGCTCTCATCCACGGTGAACTCCAGGAAGAAGCGGGCAACGTCGACCATGCAGTTGTCCTCGTCCATAACGATCAGACCGCCGGAACCCATCATGGAACCGATGGCTTTCAGGCTCTCGTAATCGATCGGGGTGTCAAGATGCTCTGCCGGGATGCATCCGCCGGAAGGTCCGCCGGTCTGCGCGGCTTTGAACTGTTTGCCGCCCGGGATGCCGCCGCCGATATCGAACAGGATGTCGCGCAGGGTGGTTCCCATGGGGATCTCCACAAGACCCGTGTTGACGATCTTTCCGCCCAGAGCGAAGACCTTGGTTCCTTTGCTGGTCTCGGTTCCCATGGAGGAGAACCACTCGGGTCCCTTGACGATGATCTGCGGGATGTTCGCAAGAGTTTCAACGTTGTTGATAATGGTGGGTTTCTCAAACAGTCCCTTGTTGGCCGGGAACGGCGGCTTGTTCTTCGGCTCGCCGCGGTTGCCCTCGATGGACGTGATCAGCGCGGTCTCTTCACCGCAGACGAACGCGCCGGCGCCGAGGCGGATGTCGATATCGAAATCAAAACCGCTGCCGAAGATGTTCTTGCCGAGTAGGCCGTATTCACGGGACTGGCCGATGGCGATCTGCAGACGTTTGACAGCGATCGGATACTCGGCACGGACGTAGATGTAACCGTGGTGGGCACCGATGGCGTAACCGGCGATGGTCATGGCTTCCAGTACGGCGTGGGGATCGCCCTCCAGAACGGAACGGTCCATGAACGCGCCCGGGTCGCCCTCGTCGGCGTTGCAGATGACGTATTTCTCATCGCTGACGTTCTTCGCGGCGAATTCCCACTTTGTTCCGGTGGGGAAGCCCGCGCCGCCGCGGCCGCGGAGGCCGGAGGCTTTCATCAGGTCGATGACTTCCTGCGGTGTCATTTCCGTCAGGACTTTGCCCAGAGCCTGGTAGCCGTCAACACCGATGTATTCATCGATATTCTCGGGGTTGATCACACCGCAGTTCCGGAGCGCGACACGCAGCTGTGTTTTATAGAATCCGGTTTCCGCCAGGGATGTGACTTCGTGCATAACATTCCCGGGCAGGGGCTCTTTGTAGACCAGACGGTCTACGACTCTGCCTTTGAGCAGGTGCTCTTCCACGATTTCCTCAACGTCATCCACCGTGACACGGCTGTAGAAAACGCCGTCCGGATAGACGATCATGATGGGACCAAGTGAGCAGAGACCGAAACAACCTGTCTGGACGACTTTGATTTCCTCAGACAGGCCATGCGCGGCAAGAGAAGCTTCCATCTTTTCCCGGATTGCGGGACTGTTGGAAGAGGTGCATCCTGTTCCGCCGCAAATGAGTACATGTGAACGAATCATGGCTTACCTCCCATTTATTTTTGCGCTTCGCCGATTGTGTACTGATAGACGGGAGTTCCGCCTTTGATATGTTCGGCGACGACACGTTTTGCTTTTTCCGCATCCATCTTGACGTAGGTAACGCGATCTTTACCTTCCTCAAAGACTTCCACAATGGGTTCGTACCGGCACATGCCGATGCAGCCCGTCTGGGTGACGGTTGCTTTTCCGGACAGACCCTGCTTCTCAACTTCCTCAACAAGTGTGTTCAGGACGGGACGGGCGCCGGCTGCGATGCCGCATGTGGCCATACCGACTACGATGCGGATTCCGCCGTTGCCTTCGCGCAATGCGACATTGTTTTTCATCTTGTCGCGGATTGCTTGTAACTCTGCTAACGATTTCATACTGACTTCATCCTTTCAATATATTAATTGTATCTAAGTTACAGTTCTTTCTATTCTTTTTCAAAGGGTTCCCGGAGCATTTCCGAGACCCAGACCAGAACGGACGGATTATCCAGAGACACATCCGGACCGAGGATCTCACGCATCTCTCTGGTATCCAGTTCCTTTTCCCCGTCCTCGGTGCGGTACAGAAACCGGAAGTCGATGGACGGATTGCCCTGCAGCAGGGTGGTCATGGTGGAGGCATAGTCCCCGACGGGAACGCAGTCGATATGCTCCGTATGGAAC
>R22__coassemble_227_pt1 | contig 43715 bp, 38 predicted proteins | sample R22__metabat2_high_PE_038 | metagenome-assembled genome bin R22
AAGCTTTATATTTCGCGTTGTCGATCCTGGCGTCTCCGGCGGTCACGATCAGAATGGTTTGGTCCGGAAGACAGAAGGATAAAGTTTTCGCAATTCTGCACGGTTCACAGTGCAGAGCTTCCGCCGCGAGCTGGACTGTGGCGCTGGAAATGGGGAACTCAAGAATCCTTTCTTCCATGCCGAAGGAACGGAAATAGGAACGGACTTTGTCAATGGACATGCTGACCTCTCAAAACTGCTTAAACGATTATTTATTGTTCAATAGGTATTATAGGCTGTATAATCTAATAGTACAAATAGGTATTTTTACGAGTGCGGAGGAAAAATACGTGGCTTATAAATCGGACATCGAAATAGCGCAGGAAAACGTAATGGATGAAATCACCCGGATCGCGGATACGGCCGGAATAGACGAAAAGTATCTTGAGATGTACGGAAGATACAAGGCAAAGGTCGATTTTTCACTGTACCGTGACAGGCAGGACCGTCCGGACGGGAAACTGATCCTTGTTACGGCGATCACACCGACACCGGCGGGGGAAGGCAAAACGACAACATCCATCGGCCTGGCAGACGGGCTCCGTAAGATCGGGAAAAAGACGGTCGTCGCGCTCAGGGAACCTTCGCTGGGACCGGTATTCGGAATCAAGGGGGGAGCGGCCGGAGGCGGATACGCCCAGGTTGTCCCCATGGAGGATATCAACCTGCACTTTACCGGCGATTTTCACGCGATTGGCGCCGCGAACAACCTGCTTGCCGCTATGTTGGACAACCATATCCAACAGGGAAATGAATTGGGCATTGACCCGAAACAGATCACCTGGAAGCGTGCGGTGGACATGAACGACCGTCAGCTTCGGCAGATCGTGGACGGGCTCGGCGGGAAAGCACAGGGTGTGCCGAGAGAAGACGGCTTCGACATTACGGTTGCCAGCGAGATAATGGCGGTTTTGTGCCTTGCGGAAAACATCACGGATCTGAAGGCCAGGCTGGCGAGGATCATTGTGGGATACACATACGCAGGAGAACCGGTTACGGCACATGACCTGAAAGCGGAAGGAGCCATGGCGGCACTGCTGAAAGACGCTCTGAAGCCGAATCTTGTACAGACGCTTGAGAAGACTCCTGCATTTGTGCACGGGGGACCGTTTGCCAATATCGCTCACGGATGCAACTCCGTAGTTGCCACAAGGATGGCAATGAAACTCGGAGATTATGTTGTTACGGAGGCAGGCTTCGCTGCCGACCTCGGTGCGGAGAAATTCTTTGACATCAAATGCCGGCTGGCCGGATTGCGTCCTTCCGCAGTCGTGCTGGTCGCCACAGTCCGCGCTCTGAAGTATCACGGAGGCGTGCCGAAGACAGAACTGAACAAGGAAAATCTGGAAGCCCTTGAGAAAGGACTGCCGAATCTTCTGCAGCATGCGGGCAATATCCGGGATGTGTTCGGACTGCCGTGTGTTATCGCGATCAACGCGTTCCCGACGGATACGCAGAGAGAACTGGAACTTGTCCGTGAGAAGTGCGCCGCGCTGGGTCTGAATGCGATTCTCAGCGAGGCCTGGGCAAAGGGCGGAGAAGGCGCGACGGAGCTTGCGCGGGAAGTTGTCAAAGCATGCGAAGAGGTCAATGAATTCCGTTTTTCCTATGAACTGGACGGAAGCATTGAGGAGAAACTTAACAAGATATGCACAAGAATTTATCACGCGGACGGTGTCGTTCTTACACCTGCGGCGAAAAAGCAGGCGGAGCAGCTTACGAAAATGGGATTTGACCGGCTTCCTATCTGTATGGCCAAGACGCAATATTCCTTCTCGGATGATGCGACCAAGTTGGGAGCGCCTGCAGGGTTCACGGTAACCGTCAGAAATTTGAAAGTCTCCGCCGGAGCGGGATTCGTTGTGGCGTTGACGGGAGATATCATGACGATGCCGGGTCTGCCGAAGAAACCTGCGGCAGAGAATATTGATGTTGACGAAAACGGGATTATTTCGGGACTGTTTTGAGGGAATAGCAATGCTGGACGGATCAATCAACCATTTTCTGGACGAGCTTCAGTCCAACGCGCCCGTACCCGGAGGAGGGAGCACAAGCGCTCTGGCCGGTGCGCTGGGCGCGGCTTTGGGACATATGGCAGGTGCGTTGACGGTAGGAAAGCCGAAGTATGCGGATGTGGACGGGGAACTCCGGGAGATGATGACCCGCATGGAGGATCTCCGGTCCCGGCTGGGCGAATGCGTAAACAAGGATGTTCAGGCGTTTGAACCGCTTTCCCGCGCGTACAAGATTCCGAAGGACGACCCGGATAGGGAGAGAGTCTTGGAAGAATGTCTCAGGAACGCTGCGGCCGCTCCGATGGAGATCATGGAATTGTGCTGCGAAGCGATGGAAGTAAATAAGGTGTTTACCGAAAAAGCCAGCTGGCTGGTGATTTCCGATGCGGCCACCGGATCCCAGCTTTGCCGTGCGGCCCTGTTCGGCGGGGCACTGAATGTGAAAGTAAATACCAAATTGATGAAGGACCGGGAGTATGCGGAATCCATGAACAAACGCGTGGATGAACTTCTGGAACGGTACGGCGCGGCCGCAGATGAAATATACCGGGCGGTATTTGAGAGGTTCAGCTGATGAAGACTTTGCTGAAGGGCGCCCCGGTTGCCGAAAAGATTATTCAGCAGGCAAAAGAGCGGGCGGACAAACTCAAAGAAAACGGAATTATCCCGACTCTTGCCGCAATCCGGGTCGGCGAACGCGACGGGGATATTTCCTACGAGAGAGGCGCCGAGAAGCGATGCGCAGCCGCCGGAGTGGACTTCCGAAAAGTGATTCTTCCGGCGGATACGGATACGGATGAATATCTTCGCCAGATCCGGGAACTGAATGAGAATCCCGGAGTTCACGGAATACTGATGTTTCTTCCGCTTCCGGACGGACTGGATGAAAACAGGATCCGCCGTGAGATGCGTTTCGAAAAGGATGTGGACGGATGTACGGCCGGGTCAGCCGCCGGGGTATTTACCGGAAAAAAAGAAGGATTTCCGCCTTGCACGGCACAGGCGGCGATGGAGATCCTGGATTATTACGGGATCGCCTGCGAGGGAAAAAAGGCGGTCGTTGCGGGTCGTTCTCTTGTAGTCGGCCGGCCCGCTGCGATGATGCTTCTGCAGCGGAATGCCACAGTCACCGTCTGCCACAGCAGAACGGCAGACCTTGCGGGAGAGATCCGTCAGGCGGACATCGCGGTGATAGCCATCGGGAAGATGGAAAGCCTCGGAGGGGAATGCTTCCGGGAGGGACAGACCGTGATAGATGTCGGGATCCACTGGAATGAAGAGAAGAACAAACTCTGCGGGGATATCCGCTTTGAGGAGGCGGAACCCGTTGTGGATGCCGTCACACCGGTCCCGGGCGGAGTCGGAGCGGTGACATCCAGCATTCTGGCGTTGCATACGGTGGAAGCGGCGGAGAGGATGACGGAGGACAGAAAGGAATGAATGTCAAGAAACTGGTAACGGACGCCATGCTGGCGGCAATGTGTGCCGTTCTTGGATACGTTGCGATTGATCTCGGAAATATAAAGATCGCGTTTGACAGTTTTCCCGTTCTGTTGGCAGCGATCGCCCTTGGACCGTTGGACGGGCTGGCTGTGGGAACTGTCGGAGCGCTTATCTATCAGGTGCTGCGGTACGGAATCAGTGCCACGACAGTGCTCTGGATCCTTCCCTATTCGCTCTGCGGCCTGTTTGTCGGGCTTTATCTGAGAAAGTACGGCGGAGAGCCGGACAGGAAACATATAATTATCGGTGTAGTGATCGGGGAAGCTATTTTCTTTATTCTGAACACATTAACGTTGTACATAGACAGCAAAATCTACGGTTATTACTACCCGGCTTTTATAGTCGGCTCGATAGGGGTCCGGTTTTTGATATTTGCGGGTAAGGCGGTTGCCTTCTCACTGATCATGCCCGGGGTTCTGCGTGCCGTGAAAAAAGTTTTGGGGGAAAAGAAGACGGATGACGGTTAAAGAAGCGACAGAGTATCTGGAAAACTACCCGATACAGAGGACCAAATACGGACTGGAAAGAATCCGAGCACTGATGGAACTTCTCGGGAACCCGCAGAAGGGAATGAAATACATTCATGTGGTCGGGAGCAACGGAAAGGGAAGCACCTGTGCTTTTCTTGAGTCCGTGCTTCGGTGCGCGGGTTACCGTACGGGACTGTACTCCTCCCCGGATCTGGTGGATTACAAGGAACGGTTCCAGGTGATGCGGAAAAATGCTTCCGGACGCGCCTTTGCAAAAGCGGCACGGATGGTCAAGCAGGCAGCGGAAAAGATGGAGGAGACCCCGAGCTGGTTTGAGATATCAACGGCGGTCGCGTTTCTTTATTTCAAATTCAACGGCTGCGATATCGTTGTGCTGGAAGCCGGAATGGGTGGAATGTATGACGCAACGAATGTGATCGACGCGCCGGAAGTGGCGGTAGTGACCAACATCGGACTGGAGCATACCCAGTATCTCGGCAACACGCTCCGGGAGATAGCGTCCACAAAAGCCGGCATAATTAAACCAGGGTGCAGTACTGTCTGCTATGACAGTGATCCGGAGGTCACAAAAGTGATCCGGGAAGTCAGTGCCGGCGTGGGATCGGAGTGTACCGTTGTTGACTTTTCTTCCCTGAAGACCCTTTCGGAGACACTGGACGGACAGACTTTTCTTTACAGGGGAACGGAGTACAGGATCGGGCTGATCGGGAGGCATCAGACAAGAAATGCCGCGACGGCGCTGGAGACACTGTTTGCTCTTCGGAAAAAGGGATGGGCTGTTTCGGATGAGCAGATCGCGAAAGGACTCCGGACGGCAAAGTGGCCTGCGAGATTTGAGGTTTTGTCCAAAGACCCCCTGTTCATTCTGGACGGCGGGCACAATCCGCAGTGCGCGGAAGCGACGGCGGACGCGGTCCGCACATTTCTGCCGGGAGTCAAGCCGGTTTTTCTGACGGGAACGCTGGCGGACAAGGACTACAAAAGTGTTACGGGGATCATCGGCCCCTTGGCGGAGGAATTTATCTGTCTGACCCCGCTCAGTGACCGTGCACTGGATGCGAAGCAGTACGCGGAGTTTCTGCGCGGAGAAGGTTTCCGGGCAAGAGAGTATGAGGATGTCCGGGTCGGGATCAGGGAGGCACTTACGGCCGGGAAAGACACCGCCGTAGTCGCGTTCGGATCTTTGTATCTGGCAGGCGCTGTCCGGTCCCAGTTTCCGGGGGTTTACCGGAACTGGAGCAGAAAGGACAGGATGGAGAAGCGGAGGAACCTTCCGGAGGAAGAACGGAAGCAGTATTCGGAGCGGATCACGGAAAAACTTTTGCAGTCCGATGTCGTCAAAAATGCCCGGACCGTCATGCTGTATCACACAATCCGGGGGGAAGTGGAGTCAGCCGGTCTGGAGGAGGCGCTCATGCGTGCGGGGAAGACCGTGGCTTTCCCCGTCTGTGAGGATAACGGGGAAATGACCGCATGGGTCCCGTCGGATCCCGGGGCGTGGAAAAAGAGCTGTTTCGGAATGCCGGAACCGGATGCGGAACGGTCCACGCCCGTTGCCATGGAACAGATTGATCTTGTGATATGCCCCTGCACCGCGTTTGATGCAAAATGCAACAGAATGGGCCGGGGTTCCGGATGTTACGACAAGTTCCTTGAGAAGTGTCCGGAGGCCGTGACGGTCGGGGTGGCATTTGAACTTCAGCGGGTGGATTCCCTGCCCGTTAAAAAATGGGATCTTCCCATGGACATGGTGGTTACGGAAACGGCGGTTTACCGGAAAAAACGCAAATAACCGGGATATGCCCGGACATATATTCATTTCGGAGGCACAAAATGGCGAAATTGTATTTTCGGTACGGAGCGATGGGATCCTCCAAAACGGCGAACGCGATCATGGTCTGGTACAACTATAAGGAGAGAGGTCAGAATGCTCTGCTTATCAAACCGTCGGTGGACGCGAGAGAGGGCGTGCATAATGTCTGGTCCAGGAGCGGACTTCGGGCGGAATGCACTTTATTCCATGAAGTGGACTGGGAAAAAGTCCGGAACGGAGTATACGACTGCCTGATCATTGACGAGGCGCAGTTCTTGACTCCGGAGGAGGTCGAATCCCTGTGTCCCATTGTGGACCAGTATAACGTTCCCGTGATCTGTTACGGACTCAGGACGGATTTTCAGGGGAATTTCTTCCCCGGAAGCGCAAGACTGCTGGCGCGTGCAGATACGATCGAAGAGGTGAAGACCATATGCTGGTGCGGAAGGAAAGCAACGAACAACGCGCGTCTGAACGGAAAAGGCGGACTGGAAAGGACCGGCGAACAGGTTGTGCTCGGCGCCAATGACAAGTATATCGGACTGTGCAGAAAACATTGGATGGAAGGCGATCCCGGACCGGGACTGCGGAAAGAGGATATCGAAAAAGAATAAACGGATCAGTATTCAACACTTGCGGGGTCATCCGAAAGAAGGATGACCTCTTTTTCTGTCATGGATACGGCAAAGGCACAGGAGAACGGGAGAGGGCATGGGACATTTTCTCCGTGAAGGGGACAGTCCGGATAGCATTTCTTTCCCACTCTTGTGACGGAAAAGGACGTGTTTCCGACCGTAAGGACCGATCCCGGCTGAAGCAGCCTGTAATCCAATCCGTACGTAATGATATCCGCATCAAATTTCCGGGAACAGAAGCCGTCCATTTGACGGATTTCGGGAAGGATCTCTCCGGAAAGCAGACTGATCTCCGGGCGCTTTTCTCCGCTTTGATCCGCGGGGAACAGGACGGCAGGACCATCCTTGCCGCGCCCGAATCTGATTTTGATATTCGCGGAAGTGCTCACTTTTCCGAGAGAGCCTGTTCGATGGCGCGGGACAGCTGGTCTGCGCAGGAAGTGTCGTTCGGACCGCAGGTGTTTCCTCTGAGGATGGAGGCGACCTTGGCGGCGTCCTGACCTTCAACAAGTCTTGAGATGGCTTTCAGATTTCCGTTGCATCCGCCGACAAAGGAGAGGTTACGGATCTTTCCGTCTTCCAGATCGAAATCAATTTTTGTGGAACAGACGTTCCTGGGGCGATAGGTGTGATGCATGGTGTCAATTCCTTTCTTTGGTTCGTTTGCTTTTCAGTAATAAGTCATGCAGAGGACGTTCATACAGATAGGTGATCAGAGCGGCAATGGCAACGGAAACGGCAAGCACGGTCCATGTGTACTTCTGCTGCCACACGGTGTTTCCGGCGATATTCGGGAGTTCCTCTCCCGCCCAGAACGGAAACCGGACTTCCTTCAGGTGCACGGCGATCCACTGATGCCAAATATACAGGTTATACGATATCAGCGCAAGAAAATGCATGAGAGGATTTCCCAGTACAACGCGGAATAACGGACCGCCCAGAGACACGGACAAAAGGATCAGGGAGAAGACGACGGAAAGGGGAAACCGGTACCGTGCCTGAAAATCCTGTACCGGTTGAGCCACGGCGGCTCTTTTCTGCAAAAGAGACAGAACGTATACGGACAGGATAAAGACCAGGACGGATGCAAGACAAAGCAAGACAGAGGACTTTTCACGGGTACTGTTTCTGATTCGGACATAAAGGTATGCGGACAGCATTCCGTTGGCAAAGACACCGAGAAATCCCGCGAGCTGGTTCAGTGTGATACGGAGCGTGTCGGGATTCCGGAGCGCAAATCCGTACAGGTATAAAAAGCCGGCAGCAACCATGGAAAGATATGTTATGATGGGACTTTTCCGGAAAGCCCGCGCCAGCAGAGGGAAGATCAGATAGAACTGAACCTCAATGGCGGCAGTCCAAAGGACTCCGTTAATGTGCGAATTCAGGAGAACGTCCGGGAAGAATGTCTGGGTGAACGTCAGCGTACTGAGCAGTTCTTTTACGGCCTGCCGGGATGAATCATATTTTCCGAGAAGCACAGCCGCAATAAAGAGTACGAGGACGGACAGATAGTAGGAGGGGATAATGCGGGCAACCCGTTTCCGGTAAAAAACTGCGGTGGACGGCATGGAAAGATTTCCGCACATTGCCCGGGCATAGGGGAGAAACAGGCAGAAAGCGGAAAGAAGGAGCATCATGTCAACGAACAGATACCCGGTTCGCGGGAGAAAATCCAGAGAAACGGAAAGAGTCGCTTTCAGGAACGGGATACGGACGGCAAGAGAGGGCGAAAGCCAGCTTTGCTGCCAGACATGATACCAGACGATTCCGAGAACAGACAGAGCCCGGATCCCGTCCAGAGCGGGGATATGCGATTCGGAGGAAGCCGCGTCGGTACGTGTCATAGATGAAAGACTCCGGATAACAGATAATCCGTGATAGCCTCAAAATGCATGCCGCGGGATGCCTTGACAAGGACCACATCTTCCTTTTGCAGCAGGGAGGGAAGAGCGTCCAGAAGTTCTTCCACTGATGAAAAATAGAAACTCCGGCAGCCGGAGTTTCCGTCTGCCCCCGCATGGATCGATGCCGCGTCTTTTCCGGCGCAAAGCAAAAGATCGATTCCGTGGGACGCCGCATACTCGCCGATTTCTTTGTGGAAAACGGGAGAGGACTCCCCCAGTTCGAACATGTCTCCGAGAATGCACACATGCCTTCCGTCGGAACGGGAGAGCACATCGATAGAGGTTTTCATGGAAGAGGGATTGGCATTGTAGGTGTCGTTCAGAATGACGAGATCATCCGTCCGGATGACTTCCATTCTTCCCGGGAAGGGTTTGTAGGAGGCGATCCCTTTTGTGATCGCCGTTTCATCCATCCCAAGCAGAATGCCAGATGCCGCTGCGGCAAGGGCATTGTAGACCATATGCTCACCCGGAGCAGGAACGGTGACGTGAAAACTTCCGTCCGGGTGGAGAATATCAAATTCGGACCCGAACAGGCCGTGATCCTGAACGTGAGCTGCACGGAAGCAGTTGCTTTCGCCGAGCCCGAAAGATACGGCGCCGGGGACTGTTCCAAGATAGTCATCGTCCCCGTTGACGATGATCCTGCCGTCCGGCTGCATGTATTCCGCTATTTCCATTTTACCGCGGAAGATGTTTTCCCGGGATCCGAAGAACTCAATATGGGCAACGCCGATATTCGTGATCAGGCAGATATCCGGCCGGATGATCTTTGAGAGGGAACGGATCTCTCCCGGGTGGTTCGTTCCGAGTTCCAGAATCGCGAGGTCATGGGTGCTTTCGATCTGAAAGACTGCCTGAGGGACGCCGGTCTGATTGTTCAGATTTCCGGGAGTACGGTAGGCATTGAACGATTGGGAAAGGACTGTGTAAAGCATTTCCTTGGTGGAGGTTTTTCCGGAGCTGCCGGTGATGCCGATGACGGGGATCCTGTTCAGGGACAGGTAGGATTCCGCCAGAAGCTGGAGCGCTTCGGTGGTATCCTTCACGAGGATATAGGGCAGATCCGTATCGGCCAGCTCCCTGTCGGAAAGAGTGCAGAGCGCACCGTTTTCAAACGCGGACCGGATAAAAAGGTGACCGTCATGCAGTTTTCCGAGGACCGGAACATACAGGAAACCCTCCGCGGCCGTACGGCTGTCAATGGTGACACCGGATACCGTGGAGGACAGAAGACGGGGGTCACCGTGAAAGGTGCCTCCGGTTGCTTCGATTGCAAATGAAAGAGAGAACGGGATCATGGTTTATTTTTCCAGGGAGAGGGATACGATCTTCTCGCACAGGGACGGGTAATCGATTCCGCTTTCAGCAGCACCCTGCGGGAGCAGGCTCGTAGGTGTCATTCCGGGAAGGGTGTTGACCTCAATGCAGTACAGAAGGCCCTGGGAATCGAGGATAAAGTCCGCTCTGCCGTACACGGAGAGATTCAGCGCATTAAAAGCTTTTCTGGTCATTTCCTGCACTTGCCCGGTCTCCTCCGCGGATATGCTGGCCGGGGTGATCTCTTCCGTCCAGCCGGGCTGGTATTTGTGCGCATAGTCGTAGAAACCGTTGTGGGGAATGATCTCCGTGGGAGGGAGCGTCTGCCCGCCGAGAATGCCGCATGTCAGTTCCCTTCCGGAAATGTATTCTTCGACGAGTACGGTCGGTTCATACCGGAATGCGTCCTTGACGGCAGAAAGGAACTCGTCTCTCGTGCGCGGGATGGAAATACCAATGGAAGATCCTCCGCAGCACGGCTTTACGACGCAGGGGAGAGAAAACTCCGGAATTGGATCCTCCTGGTGCAGAAGGATCCCGTGCGGCGTGCGGATTCCGTTTCCGTTGAAAAGCTGCTTTGTAACCCATTTGTTCATGGCAAGAGCACAGCCGAATGACGGACTGCCGGTGTATTTGATGTCGTTCAGGTCAAAAAAGGATTGCAGGGAACCGTTTTCGCCGATTCCGCCGTGGAGAGCCAGGAAGGTGACATCCGCAGCACGGCATGCCTCAACGATCCCGTTTCCGATGGAATCGGACAGTCCGCTCTTGCGGGTACGGAAAAGCGCATCCAGATCCGGCGCGGTTTCCGGCACGGAGTAAGCCGGATAATGGCGGTTACTGGCAAAAGCCTCCAGCGGATCTTTCGGAAGATCGGCGATCCCCATAAACAGATCCGCAAGAAGAACACGGTGTCCGCGATCCAAAAGGGCATTGGCAATCATAACGCCGGAAGAGAGGGAAACATCCCGCTCGGGAGAAAGACCGCCGGCCAAAACAACGATATTCATCGTTTTCAAATCTCCTTAAGACAGCATTCAGTCTAATAACAGTTTTACCATGAAACGGGCTGAAATACAAGTTGAGCGGAGGTGTATACCCGAGATGAAACTTTTGTGAAAGTGCCGAAAAGATGGTATGATGAATAACATGAAAAAGATATTTAGAAAAACGATCGTATTATTGCTGACTGCTGCCTTTGTGCTGCAGGGAACAGGATGCATGTGCGCTCCGCTCGGGGCGGCAAGTGTTGCCGCGGCGGGTTATATTCTTGCAAAAGAAGCAACGGAACCGGAGCCGTCGGCGACCGCTATCCCGGAAGACGCGTATTTGCCGGAGACAAAGCCGGAGATCGTGGACAGCGAAACGGAAGTAGGGTTCTCCGACATGGTCTATTCCAGACCGGATACGTCCGAGATCAGGAATGCGATCCAGGATCTGAAGGACAAAATACTGCAGGGAAACGTTCCAACAGGGGAACTGTTCAAGGATTACGAGACGATCATGGGCATGTACAGGCATCTTGATTCCGAGTCATCGCTTGCATATCTGCTTTATTCGCTGGATGTCACCACAAGCTACTATAAGGATGAGTATGACTATGTTTATGCGGAAATGAACAGCATAGACCTTCTTCTCATTGAGATCGCCCAACTTTTGGCAGAGAGTGAACAGACGGCCGGCGAGATGAAGGAGATCTATGGGGACGCCTATATTGAACATGTTTACAAGGCTGCCAAGCAGAACAGCCCCGAGATTCAGGAAGATCTCAAGGAAGAGGAAAAACTGGTCGGCCAGTATGACGCGCTTTTGACCGGATATGTTCTGGAAGACGGCGGCAGGGAATACACTCTGGAAGATATCGCCGAGGTGGCTTCGGACGATTACGAGGAATACTCAAGACTGTACGGCGCCTACTGCGCGGGTCTTAACAGGAAAGCCGGAGAGATCTATCTGAAGATCCTGAAGATCCGTGCAAGAATTGCTGACAAACTTGGATACAGTAACTATGCAGAGTATATGTATGACGCATATGACCGGGATTATTCCTGCCGGGAGATCCGAAATCTGGAGCAGGTCGTAAAGGATGAGATCGTTCCGATTTATCAGAAAGCAGTTCTGAGAGCATACATGATGAACGGGTTTTCCAACAAAGGATCCGACAACATTCCGTTTTCAACCTTCCTGAACAGGTTCGCGGTCATTCTGAAAGACTTCTCTCCCGAGATGGAGGATTCTCTCCAGTATATGCGCCGGAACGGGCTGTGCCTGTCGGATGTGAGCGAGAAGAAAATGGAGGGTAGCTTTACCACATATATAGATGATTACCAGGCTCCGTGCATTATGACCCAGTATGAGGGGACCGGGAATAACGCACAGACAATCATCCATGAATTCGGACATTTTGCCAATTTCCATCTTAATACCCAGAGCGGATGGAATACCGGATCGTATCTGGACTGCTGCGAAGTTGATTCCCAGGGCCTGGAAATGCTGATGCTGCATTACTATGACCAACTGTTCGGAGAGAGCGGATCCTCGCTGAGGACGGATAAACTGAACGATATGATGTATTCGATCATTTCCGGCTTCATGGAGGATGAATTCCAGCAGGAGATCTACAGCCATCCGGATATGACGCTGGAGGACCTCAACGCATTGTATCTGCAACTCAGTGAAGAGTATGGATTCACGACCCTTTATGGGTTTACGGGACTGGAGTGGGTTATGATCCCGCATACGTTCCAGAGCCCCATGTACTACATCAGCTACGGAGTCAGCGCTATTGCCGCTTTGGAGATCTGGGCCCTTTCGGAAAAAGATTTTTCCCAGGCAAAAGACATCTACCTGAAGGTCCAGCAGAGACCTTCGTACAGCCCGCTTCGCACAGTGGCGCAGGATAACGGCCTGTCGGATCCGGTCTCGGCGCGTACGCTGCGCTCTCTGGCATCAAGTCTGCAGGCGGCGGGCAAACCCAAATATGAAGCGCAGGGATGATCTTCAGTACAGAGGATTGATCCTGTTTCAGGATGACAGTCTTCCGTGTTTTACGGAGGACTCTGTCTATTTGGCAAACTTTTTACATACAGGACCCTCAGACCGGGTGGCGGATCTGGGCAGCGGAACAGGCGTGATTTCCGTACTTGGACAGGCTAAAACGGGCGCGGCATTTGTGGGGATCGAACAGAATGCTGCCCTGTGCGCTCTTGCCCGGGAATCCGCGGCGGAAAACGGACAGGACATTTCTTTCTGTCAAATGGATGTGTTGGATGCCCCGGCCGAATTCGGACCGGGATCATTCACCGCGGCGGTATGCAACCCGCCGTACTTTTCTTCGGGAGACAGAAGTCCATCCGGGGCCCGGGCGGATGCCAGACACGCGAAGGACGGGACGCTGGAACGGTTTTTTGAGGCGGCTTTCCAACTTTTGAAAAACGGCGGCGATTTTTATCTTTGCTATCCGGCGGAACAGCTGTGTACCGTATTCGCTCTGCTGCGGGAGAAGCGGCTGGAACCGAAGAGGATCGAATTTATTATGTATAACAACAGGAAGGTTCCGAGGCTTGTGCTGATAAAAGCGAAAAAGCTTGCCGGGGCCGGACTGGAATATCAAGCGTTTGAATAAGAGGACGTAAGAATGACACGTGGAAGAAAACTGCTTGTTACGGCTGCGGCAGTGTTTGGGCTGATGCTTTCCGGGATATCCCTTGCTGACGGAGGGATCGGTATCTCCGTTCAGGAGGTAATGGGGACGCAGGATGAAACGGTGGATGTCGGGATCATGCTGACGGGCTGCCGGGGAATGGACTCGATCCAATTTGCCGTTTCCTTTGATCAGGAAGCGGTGAAACTGGTCGGGACAACCATGGGAGACTTGTCGGAGGAGGGACTGCATGCCGCCAACACCCGTCTTGAAGGCAGGATGCTTTTCGCGTATGCATGCGCGGAAGGGCTGCAGAAGGATTCGGGATGTATTCTTGTGCTGCAGTTTCAACCGCTGACGCAGACGGGAAGCGCTGTTACCGTTTCGGATGTTTCCGCGTCCGTTTACGATCCGGAAACGGATGTGCAGAGCAAAATATATATTACCTCCGTTGAGGACGGAGGCGTGTATTTGGGAGAAGACGGTGCTGTTCCGGAGGCGGTCGCGACGCCCTGGATTCCGGAGACGCCTACACCCAGCCCCGCTCCGACGGCGGAACCGTCCGCAGTGCCCAGCCCTGTTCCGGAGGAACCGCAGCAGCCTGATACAAACAAATACCGCGTTCCTGCATTGATCTGCTGCATTATTGCCGTGGTTGCGATCATTGTAGGCGCGGTACTGATTATTTCCCGGAAGAAAACGGACTCAGAGGATAACGCTGATCAGGACTGAACAAGATAAGCGCTGATAAACGCGTCCAGATCCCCGTCCATTACAGCCTGAATGTTTCCGTTTTCCACACCGGTACGGTGATCCTTGACCAGCGTGTATGGCTGGAAGACATAGGAACGGATCTGGCTGCCCCATTCGATTTTTTTCATAACTCCCTTGATATCCGCCATTTGCTGTTCGCGCTCCCTCTCCTGAAGTTCGACCAGCTTTCCGCGAAGGATACGCATTGCCATTTCCTTGTTTTGAAGCTGGCTGCGCTCGTTCTGGCACTGAACCACGATGCCGGTGGGAATATGGGTGATCCGGATCGCGGAGGACACTTTATTGACGTTCTGACCGCCTGCGCCGCCGGAACGGTAGGTGTCGATACGCAGATCCTCGGGGTCTATTTTTATGTCGGAGGAGTCATCGTCAAAAATCGGCGTGACATCCAGAGATGCAAAAGAGGTGTGCCGTCTGGCGTTGGAATCAAACGGAGAAATACGCACGAGCCTGTGCACGCCTTTTTCCGCCTTGAGATAGCCATAGGCGTTGTCGCCGGACACTTCAAACGTTACGGATTTGATTCCGGCATCCTCTCCGTCCAGAAGATCGATTTCTTTTACGGTCCATCCGCGGGATTCGCAGTACCTGGTGTACATCCGGTACAGCATTTCGGTCCAGTCCTGCGCTTCCGTTCCGCCTGCGCCTGCATGGAGGGAAAGGATGGCGTTAGTGGCGTCGTAAGGCCCTTTCAAAAGCATTTCCAAACGCAGCGCCTGAACCTTTTCCGTGAAGGATGACAGTTCTTCCTTTAGTTCCTCGACCAGAGACTCATCATTTTCCTCTTCTGCCATTTCTATCAGGGTGCTCAGGTCTTCGCCAGAGGAGACCAGCTTGTCATATCTGGCCAGTTTGTTCTCGATCGATTTCGCCTTCTGATTGACTTTGTTCGCGGCGGTTACATCATTCCAAAAATCCGGGGACTCCATCTGCGCCTGCAGTCCGCTGAGTTCGGCGCGAAGTTCGTCGGGTTTCAGAGAAGCACCGGATTCCTGAAGGAGCGCCTTCTGCTCCTGAAGCTGTTGTTTGAATTCATCTAATACAACCATAATCAACTATTCCTACCACAACAATTTTTGTATTTTTTACCGCTGCCGCAAGGGCAGGGAGAATTTCGCCCGATTTGCCCCCGTGATTCATTGCGGACCGGCTTTTTGCCGTCCGGGGACGGGGTATCAACAGGCTTGGCGACCTGTTCTCTGCGGACAGGCTGCTTTCTGACGGATACACGGAAGATCGTTCTGGCTGTCTGTTCACGGATCTCTTCGACCATGGTATCAAACATCTCAAATCCTTCCGCGGTGTATGCGTTAACAGGATCGCGCTGACCGTACGCACGCAGACCGATGCCTTGCTTGAGCTGATCCATGGCGTCGATGTGATCCATCCAGTGGGAATCTACCGTACGGAGAAGGACGACACGTTCGACTTCACGCATGTCACCGCCTTCATCCGTGATTTCTTTTTCCTTCGCCGCGTAAAGGGTGTCTGCAAAGTCGTAGATTCGTTTGCGGACATCTTCATATTTTAGTTTCTTTATTTCGTTTTCAGAGAAGAGAGGTCGCCGCGGAACCAGACAGATGTCGCAGACCTCATGGGAAAGAGCGGAAAGGTTCCACTCATCTGAAGATGCATGGGAACTTGCGAAAGTGTCCAAAGCGGAATCCAGCGTGGAATGCAGCATGTCGATAATGCTGTCATGGACATCTTCTCCCATCAGAACGCGCCGTCTCTGACCGTAGATGATCTCACGTTGCTTGTTCATGACATCATCATAGCGGAGGACGTTTTTCCGGATCTCAAAGTTGCTGGATTCGACCCGCTTCTGGGCGTTTTCGATTTGCTTGGAGATAATGTTGGCTTCAATGGGAAGGTCGTCGTCCGGATTGAGACGTTCCATAATGCCGGTAATCCGGTCTGCGCCGAAGCGACGCATCAGGTCATCACCAAGGGAGACATAGAAACGTGTGCTGCCCGGGTCGCCCTGACGTCCGGCACGTCCGCGGAGCTGATTGTCGATCCTTCGGCTTTCATGACGTTCGGTTCCGATAATGTGCAGACCGCCAAGCGCGACGACCTGTTCGTGCTCTTTTCCGACCTCTTCCTGATACTTGTCAAAATAGGACTGATACAATGCCCGTGCCGCCAGGATCTCCTCGTCATCGGTCTCGGCGTGCCCGGTTGCCTCTTCGATAAGGCTTTCATCCATGCCATCCTGACGGAGACTGCGGCGAGCGAGAAATTCGGGATTGCCGCCGAGAAGGATATCCGTTCCACGCCCTGCCATGTTTGTGGCGATCGTGACCTGGTTCAATTTACCCGCCTGAGCAACGATCTCGGCTTCCTTTGCGTGATACTTGGCATTCAGGACCTCATGCTTGATTCCTTTCTGCTTCAGCAGATGCGAGAGGTATTCACTCTTTTCAACGGAGATGGTGCCGACAAGAAGCGGCTGTCCGGTGGCGTGTACTTCTTCGATCTCTCTGACTACCGCGCGGAATTTCCCTTCCTCCGTTGAGTAGATCATATCGTTGTAGTCCTCACGGATCATTGGCTTGTTCGTCGGGATCTCCACAACGTCCAGGTCATAGATATCCATAAACTCGGACTCTTCCGTTTTTGCCGTACCGGTCATTCCGGCGAGTTTTTTGAACATACGGAAGTAGTTCTGGAAGGTAATGGTCGCGAGCGTCCTGTTTTCCCGCTCGACCTTGACGCCTTCCTTTGCTTCCAAAGCCTGGTGCAGACCCTCGTTATAACGGCGTCCGATCATCAAACGGCCGGTAAATTCGTCAACGATGATGACCTGACCGTCCTGTACGACATAATCTCTGTCGCGGACGAACAGGGAACGGGCGCGCAGGGCCTGAAGGATATAGTGATTGAGCTCCGTGTTTGACGGATCCGCAAGGGATTCGATCCCAAAAAACTGTTCCGCTTTCTGGATGCCCTGTGCGGTCAGCTGTACGGTGCGGCGTTTGATATCACACTGATAGTCGCCGTCTTCCGGGATTTCCTCGCCCATGAGCTGATCTGTCTTGCTCTGCTGGACCAGATCCGAGCCCCGGCGGAGTTTCACGACGAAGCGGTCCGCGGTCTGGTACATCTCGGAGGATTCCTCGCCCTCACCGCTGATGATCAGAGGGGTCCTTGCCTCATCGATCAGGATGGAGTCGACTTCATCCACAATGGCATATTCCAGCTCACGCTGGACCATTTGTTCCTTGTAAACGACCATGTTGTCCCGCAGATAGTCGAATCCGAACTCATTGTTTGTGCCGTAAGTGATGTCCGCGGCATATGCGGCGCGGCGCTCATCCGGACTCAGGTCATGAACGATGCATCCGACGCTGAGACCGAGAAACCGGTGGATTTTTCCCATCCATTGAGCATCACGGTTGGCAAGGTAGTCATTGACAGTAACGATGTGGACGCCCTTTCCGTTGAGAGCGTTCAGATAGGACGGAAGGGTAGCGACGAGGGTTTTGCCCTCACCGGTTTTCATTTCCGCGATACGGCCTTGATGAAGCACCATGCCGCCGAGAAGCTGCACATCGAAATGACGCATGTTGATGGTGCGGGCGGCCGCTTCCCGGACGACCGCGAACGATTCACACATAATGTCGTCGAGCGTTTCACCGTCCGCGAGACGTTTTTTGAAGATATCGGTCTTTGCACGCAGTTCAGCGTCGCTGAGACTCCGCATTTCCGCGTCAAGATCGTTGATTCTGACAACATACGGACGTAGCTTTTTCAGTCTGCTTTCGCTGGTGTTGCCCAGAAGCGCGTCAATAAAACTCATGGGATTCCTTCCTTTTTACACGATGAAATAACCTAACCTTAACAGTATATCACATAACGTGGACTGTCGGGTGAGGGAACAAAAAATGCCCGCTAGGAAGCGGGCCAGGGCAGGAAATCGTCTCCCCGGACCAGATAGGCCTGCTGCGCCAGAAGGGCAAGCGGGGTGTCCGAGAGTGAATCGGAGAAAAAGTTCTGAATTTCGGCGCCGGGAAACGATTCACGGAACCGTACGACCTTTTCCTCGTCACTGCAGTTTTCCCCGGAATACTGTCCCGTCACGGGATCGACCCGGGAACCGATGATGTTTTTGATTCCAAGGCGGCGGCAGCAGGGGGTTACAAGGAATTCGGGACCGGCGGAAACGATCACGTCGTCTTCTTTCTGGACCCCCGGATACCAGGTTTTGATGTTTGTGAAGTGCGTTTCCCAGAATTCCGCAAGCCGGTCATCTATGTTCCGGATGCTCGGAAACATATTGAAGACCGCCTGTTTGGTCTCTGTTTTGTTTCGGAAATGCATGGCATGAAGAAGATATGCCCAGACGATTCCGGGGACAAACCGAAGGAGGGACGTCTGCTTTTTGAAATTGAAAAAAACGAAATCTTCCGTACTGTCTCCCCGGTATATGGTGTTGTCGAAATCAAAGACATTCATGCTGCAAAATCTGAAGGTGCCGGTAAAAGTTGCCTCGGCGGGACATGTCATATAAACGTGGTCGTCTTCCGCCCAGTCGATCCGGAGTTCCCCGAGTTCGATCCTCACCGTAATGGAACGGGAGGTCAGGTCATTCAGAACACACGCCACAAGGGTACTGCTTGCCCCCGTGCCGCAGCAGAGCGTCCTTCCACACCCGCGCTCCCAGGTGCGCATTTCAACCGTATTGCGGTCGATGACGTGCACAAAGTCCACATTCGTCCGTCTCGGGAAAATGGAGGCATGCTCAATGGCGTTGCCGAGCAGGGAAATATCCGTGTGGAGCAGATCGTCCACAAAAACAATGGTGTGCGGAACACCGACCAGAACGGAAGTGACGTTGAAAGTTCCTTCCGGAAGGACCAGTTCCCGGTCAACGCAAAGACCCATGCCGAGAACCGGGATCTCCTCGCACTTCAGGCGGGGGACACCCATATCTACCCGCACGCCGGACACATGTCCGTTCCCGCCCAGAAGCAGTTCTGGCCGGACGATTCCGGAGAGGGTCTCTACGGACATGCTGGTTTTTGGAACGATTCCGTTCTCATAGACATACTTTGCGAAGCAGCGGATACCGTTTCCGCACATTTCCGCTTCGCTTCCGTCGCTGTTGATGATACGCATTCTTGCGTCGGCGATGTTGCTGTTGAGAACAAGCAGGATTCCGTCCGCGCCTACACCGGTATATCTGTTACACTGCTTCAAGGCAAGCGCGGAAAAATCGGTCTCCGCAGGCAGATCCCGTCCATCGATCACGATGAAATCGTTCCCCAGGCCGTGCATTTTTGTAAAAAACATATTTAAAACTCCTTTTCCTTCAGCAAAAGAACTCCATAAAGGCTTCATCGGCATAGTCCCGTACAGCGTTTTCAAAATCCCGGAAACGCCGGAGAAAATCGTGCGCCTCTTCTGTCAGTTCGGCGCCTCCGCCGCCCTTGCCGCCGGTGACAGAGACAAGAAGCCGGAAACCGAGGCTTCCCTCCGCGGTCCGGATGATTTTCCAGGCCTTGCTGTAGGCCATGTTCATATCGATCGCCGCTTGCCGGAGAGATTTGGTCCGGTCAACGCGTTCGAGAAGCTCCGCGATGCCCGGTCCGAAGCATTTGTCATCTCCATAGATCCGGATGGAGAGACCGCAATGGAGTTGGTTCGATTTTTGCATCTTTATACTCCGCTAAAGAGAGATTTTTTCTTTTCAGGATATGGTATAATTTTATGAGAAAGTATGAAAGAATGTCAAATCAAATCAGGACGCGGAAGGAAACGGCTTGAAAGTGTCTCAGGAGTGGAATCCGATACCGGAGATCAGACGGTCCGTAAGTGACGGGATTTTCGGTATTTTCGGGGTCCGGCCGGACCCGGGGCAGATCCATATTCCGGCAGAGAAAGCAGCGGTCTCCTGCTCCTGTTTTGTTATGTCGGACAGAGATCCTGCTGACGTTGCGGCTGAACTGGACCGAAACAGGGATCGCTTCCCTGAAGTCCGCGGAATCAGCCCGGTCGCCGGAGTCACGGAAAGGAACAGATGGCTTCTTTTTGAATTGTCGGATTTGATGTACGACAGAGCGGTCAGAACGGATTGCGGTCCGGAGGCGGTCTTCCCGGAAGATGACACGGATTCCTTCTGCTTCCACAGGATGCGGATGCTTTCCCGGTATGATTCGTCCGGATGTCCAGCAGACGCGGATGTTCAAAGAGCCGTCCTTCTGTGCTGGGTCGCCGGGGACAGCGGACGGGAGCAGGACCGCGTGAAAGCGGAGTCCGCACTTCTCCGCATGGTTCTCGGCAGGGCACCGAAGGACAGACAGGACATTCTGAGACAGTGCGGGGACGTTGCACGGACAGCGCTGCGGATGCTTTATTGATCATTTGTTTTTTGGAGGTCTCATATGAAGATCACATGGTATGGCCATTCCTGCTTTCTTTTAACAGGAAAGAACGGAATCCGGGTCTTGACGGATCCGTGTGCCCCGACAACGGGCTACCGCCTGCATGATATTTCCTGTGATGTTATCACCAGCAGCCATTCCCATTACGACCACAATTATTTCGTGGCTGCTTCCGGGGAGCCGAAAGTGCTTACGGACGGCGGGGCGGATCTGGATGGAATGAAAATAGAGTCGGTGAAGACATTTCATGACAGGGAGAAAGGAAAACAGAGGGGCGGCAATACGGTGTTCTGCTTTGACGATTCTGACATCCGTGTTGTCCATATGGGCGATTTTGGTGAAGAAGGAATCCGCCGGGAGACTTTGGAAGCCATCGGCAGGGTGGATGTGCTCCTGATGCCGATCGGGGGGATTTATACGGTTGACGCAGCGGAGGCTCTTGAGATCGCGGACAAACTGAATCCGAAGATACTGATCCCTATGCATTACAAGACCGAGGCACTGGAATTTGAGTTGGGCGGAATTGACGGATTCCTGAGGGAAGCGGATGGGTGGAACATTCAACGGTTGAACGGAACCTCCTGTATCATAACAGGGAACACGCTTCCGGAACAGAAAAAAGTGATCGTGTTTGAATTTGAGACATGCTGAAGCGGGCAAATGCCCGCTTTCTTTTTTGGAGAACAGTTATTACGTGCCGGAGATCATCCGCAGAAGGAAGTTGGCCCGGTAGAAGAAATTCCCCAGCAGGGATTCATTGAAATAGGTGCCCAGTTTCGGCAGGACCGTCAGAATGACCGGTACGAGCAGGAACATGGCAAAAAGAACGAGGATGCCCTGCAGAAGACCTACGCCGGCACCGATCAGACCGTCACCGTGCATCAGGGACGGGAATCCGTCTCTTCCGTACTCGACACCCCGGATCACAAGACTCAGAATGATCAGAACGCCCGCAAAAATGACCAATACCGAAAATATATTTATGACAGTGCATACGATCGTCTGGTTGAAATAGTCTCCGAGCGTGGTGATGCCCTGCCCGGAAAAGACTTCCGAAGCAACGTTTCGGGAGATTCGGTCGCCCATGGGAATGGGCATATCCGCGTTATTGATGACCTGTTTCAGCTGCTCGGAGGAGATCTGACTGACCGGAACACGCGTCAGTTCGACATCTGTTGCAGCGACATACTCGGAACCCTCTGTGTAATAGAGAAGCATGCTGTAAAGATCCTGATGGTTTTTGACAGAGGAGGACAGAAGAGGAGAAAAGAGCAGGGCGGCAATCATTGCGATGATCGTGGCAAACAGATTCAGGAGCGCGTTGACAAAACCGTGGTAAAAACCACCGAGGATGGCAATGGCAAATACGAAAAGGACCAGATAATCAATTGCGTTCATGGTGTGCCTCCCGGGATCAGTTGACCGGCGCTGTGTAGTATTTCCCGTTGCTTTCGAGAAGCAGCAGTGTATCCGAGAGTTTGTATGCGTTTTCCACGGGATACTGCAGTGCCGCGGTTTCCGAAAGCGAACCGGAAAGCGTGTAGGTAAAAAGTTTTTCCTTTGATACAACGATCAGGGAACCGTTCATCAGGAATCCAGCGACGCCTTCGCTGGGAAGCTGCAGGTAGGTCTCTGTTTTTGAATTGTCCGCTTCCGTGATCTGCAAAAGTTTGACCGAGTGCATATCTCCGCCTCTCGGTGTCAGAAGAAAAGTGGGATTCGGGGAATTTGAGAAATCCAGACGGGTATATCCGTATATTGTTGTACGGGCGGCTTCCTGATTTCCGTCATGTGTATAGCGGAAGATCTGGTTTGTTCCGATGATGAAGATGCTGGATTCCGTGATATACACATCCTCGATCAGCTGGCTTTGGATCTGTATGGCTCCTGTCTGGGTCTTCCGGTCCAGGTCATAGGTCAGGATCGTTGTGGTGGGTTCGCTTGCCGAGATGGAAAGAAGTTCGACCCAGAATTTTTCTCCTCCGACCGTGTAGAACCCGAAGTCAACGATAAAAGACTCGCCCGGAAGGATCTGATCGGTCTGAGCACCGTCCTTGGTCAGAATGATGATGCTTTCCTGCCCGGCGGAGTCCTTTCGGAGGACGGCCACGTGGGAGGTGCCGCATTCTACGGTCTCAATGGTTCCGGTAATCTGTATGGAGGCATCCGTTCCGACAATCTGCAGATAGGAATCGGTATAGACTGCGGACATAACGGTATTGCCGGACATCCGGATGTTTGTGGCTTTTACTTCCCGCCTGTAATTCAGACTGCTGTCGATCCAGTCATAGTAGTTCAGGGCACCTTCTGTCTGGTACAGAAGACCGCGCCCGGTGTTCAGGTGGGTCATCCCGGGGGTTACAGGGGTCTCCGTCATTTCCACGGTACGTTCCTTGTCCCGGAAGAACATAAGATAGATTACCAGAACGACAGTGAAGACGCCGCCCAGCAAAAGAGTAAGAAGCAGGGTCCTGGAACTCCTGCTTTTCTTTTTCCTGCGCGGCGAAGATCCGCTGCTGCGTGTGCTGTTTTCAGGATATCTGCCGCTCATGTCACTCCTGTGTGCGGGGACCGGCCAGCAGAAGAGCGCCCGGAAGAAGTTTGAAGGAGACAGGAGTCCCTTTCATGATTTCACCATCCAACTCAAGCATGGATTCCGGCTCGCAGGTAATGTCAAGCTGCGTTGTCTGGAAATACGTACAGTGCTTGCTTTCCGTATGTTTTCCCCGGAGGAATTTGGCAAGAAGCGCCGGAACGGTGGCCGAGGTAACATCATGCAGAATGCAGACATTGAATTTACCGTCAAAGGGATCGGATCCCGGGGCGACATTCATGCCGCCGCCGATGTGCGTTCCGTTTGCGGCGCAGACCAGGAGCGCGTTTTTTGTCATCTCGCCTTCCGGAGTACGGATCTCGCAGTGGCGCAACGTAAGGTGGGAGAGAGATTTGAACAGCCCCAGCAGATAGGCAAAGCTTCCTTTGAAACCTTTCTGCCGGAAGAGATCCATGTTCTCGAGCACATCCACATCAAACCCAAATCCTGCTGCGTTGAAGAACAGTTTATCATTGGCCAGTCCAACATCCATTTTCCGGAAAGTGTCGGACAGGGCGAAGTCAAGCGCGGAGGAAACATCGGAGGGGATGCCGAGAGGGCGTACCAGATCGTTTCCGGATCCGCAGGGAATGATTCCAATGACGACATCCGTATTGACCAGGGGGATAGCGGATTCCCGAATGGTTCCGTCACCGCCGAGAACGATAACGCGCTTGAAACCGTCTTTAACGGCGTTTTCAACGAGTTTTGTCGCATGTCCGCGGTATTCAGTCATTCCGGAAGAGAAGGCGATCCCTCTCGCGTCCAGTTCGGCGGTCACCTTCTGATAGGCGCTGTTCCCGGCTCCGCTTCCGGAGGTGGGGTTCCATACAATATAGACTGATGACATATCAAACAACTCCCCCATAATACTAGAATCCATATATCGCAATTTTAACATACCTGCCGGATAAAAGCAAAAACAGTGGCGTGGAGAAGGAAAAGGGTTTACACTGAAAACGATGAAAAAAGGGGATTTTCTGATAATAATACTGGCCGCAATGCTTGCCCTGATCCCGGTGCTCTGCCGTGCGTTGGGAAGAGGGGACGGGACTGTTCCCGGAACTGTGACGGTGGAAGTCGACGGCCGGATCCTGTACGAAGGACCGGTGCGGGAGGATAAAGTGATCGTCACAGAGGAAGGCGGTAACAGGATCGTGATCCGGGACGGAAAAGTCAGGATGGAGTGGGCGGACTGCCCTGACCGGCTCTGCGTTAAAGCGGGAGAGGCGGAGCCCGGGAAGCCGGTCATCTGCCTTCCTCACAAAGTCGTTGTTACGGTAACGGAGGAAGGGGATCAGCAGATTGATGCGGTCATCCGGTAGTACAACAAAGCGGATCGCAACCACAGCGGTTCTTACAGCGATGGCGCTTGCCGCACAATGGCTGGAATCCATGCTTCCCCTGCTGATTCCGGCGGTGCCGGTCAGGGTCGGAATCGCCAATATTTTTGTTCTTTATGCCATGCTGGCACTTTCTCCCGTGGAGGGGCTTCTGGTGACGGTCCTCCGCACGGCTCTTCTTCCGCTGATTACGGGGAATGTGTCCGGAATGCTGTACGGCATGGCGGGAAGCCTGCTGGCTTGGGGATTGATGTTCCTGACCTCTGGACTGCTCAGAAAGGGATTTGTCAGCGAAATCGGCCTGAGCGTTTCCGGTGCTGCCGGGTTTCAAGTCGGTCAGTGCCTTGCAGGACACTTTGTGGTTGGCAGGGTGATCTGGATGTATTTTCCGCTGATGATGCTCCTGGCAATCCCGGCGGGGATCATCACGGGGTGGCTGTGTTCGGTGCTTTTGAAACGTCTGGGAATCTCCAACGGACCGGAGCGTGTGACCCGGCAGGAAAATGCGGAATAGGCAGATGATTCCGCCTCCGGAGCACGTGAGTCCGCTGCAGACGAACACGTCTGCTCATGTTCCATTTTTCCGATATTCATGTTAAAATTACAAGGTTAGAGATGATTGTCAGAAGGAGAGGTATTTTCCTGAATGTTTCAGAATGATTTGCAAAGAAGAATACATAACGGGGAGAGGGAAGCCTTCAAGGAATTGTACAACAGATACAGCACGGAGGTCTATTCCCTGACCCAGACGGCGCGTGGAGCTTCCGAAAAGGCGAAAGATGATCTGAAGCAGGTTTTCATGAAACTTTACCGGGAACTCATGCGGACGGAAAACGATCTGGATCTGGCGGAACGGCTGTCCGCACTGACGAACGAGGAGATCAGACTTGCCCGCATTCTGGCAGGAGAGATTTCAAAAGATGCTCTTCAGGTTCAGTATACGGTTTCCGTGGACCTTGACAGCAATTCCAATGACACCATGACACGTGTCCGGTCCAGGGTAATGCCGAGCGAGCCGGCGGCGGATTCCTTCACGGTCCGCGAGGAGACTCCGAGGCAGGTCGTGCCCGTTGATCCGTTTTTCGCGGATGAGAGGCCGGAACCGCAGTCAAAGCCGGACTATGTTGAGGAAGACCGTTCCTACAGCCGCCCGGTACCGCCGAAAGAGGACATCGACACAAACCAACGCAGAAAGACGGAGGATCTGGGACTTCAGCCGAAAAAGAAAAAGAAATCGGGCTCCGGCTTTGTTGTGTTCCTTCTGGTGCTTCTGGTGATTGTGTTTGTCTGGATTCTGCTGGGCATTCTGATGGACCTTGGATATATTCCGTTCAAGGATCTGGGATACCGTCTGTTTAACCAGAGAGTCTTCAACTTTTTCAAAATACCTTCTTAAGAAGGGAAGACACATATGATATGCAGATTTGCGCCGGCTGTCGAAAGGCGGGATTTTACCCTGCTGGACAACGGGTTTATCATGGAATACCTTCCGCATGCATCGGGGATCGAACTACAGGTTTATCTCCTTGGACTGATGCAGTGCCATCATCCGGAGATGTCTGTGTCCATTGCTGAAATACTGGGTGTGCCCGAACAGGAAGTGGTCGGAGCATTTTGTTACTGGCAGACACAGAAACTGGTCAGGATCCAGTCCGACCGGCCGCTCTCTGTTGAGTATCTTGCTATTCCAAAGGAAACGGCGGAATCCGTTCTTCCCGCAAAATACGGGGATTTCATTGCAAAACTGAATACTTTGACAGCACCGAGACAGTTCAGCGCAAGAGAACTGTCCTATGTTTATGACTGGATAGAGGTATACGGTCTGGACGAGGGGGCAGTGCTGGAGCTGGTTGCGTATTGTATGGAAAAACGCGGAAGAAAAATCAGCGTGAACTATATGAATACTGTCGCACAGTCCTGGTCCGAGGAAGGCATACGGACTCTGAAGCAGGCCAGAGACACCATTGAGAAATATGATTTGTCCAAGCACGGCGCATCTGCTGTTCTGAAACAGTGGAACAAGCGCAGGAAGCCGACCAGAGATGAAATGAGCCTGTATGAGAAATGGACATCGGAGTGGGGATTCACGGATGAAGCGATCCAGGCGGTCCTTCCAAGACTTTCTGCCTCCGGAAGTCCTAATTTTGTTTATCTGGATGAGATGCTGGACGAACTCCGCCAGAGGAATCTGACCGGGGAGAACGATATCCGGGAGGATGACGAGAGGTCTTCCCAGGAGCGTGCTTTCGTAAAAATGCTTTTTGACCGCGCTGGGAAGCAGTCGCACGCGACTGCGGCGCAACGCGCTCAAATTGCTATGTTCCTGGACGAATACAAAATGCCCAGAGAACTTCTTCTTTACGCGGCGGAATGCAGCCGGGAAGCGCCGGAGCCTTTCGGCAGAATGAAGATATTGCTGAACGAGTGGCATGAAAAGGGTATCTCAACCCTGGCTGAAGCAGAGAGATACCACGGGGAACAGTCGAACCGGAACTACGGAAAGAGAAAAAGCTCCGCATATGAGCAGCATGAGATCAGCGATGTGGACTTTTCTGAAATTTTCCTGGATCTGGACAAGGAACTGCACGAGGGATAGCACATCAATGAAACTGCAGATCGATAAAATCTATAGCGAACTTGTTCGGAGAGAACAGGAGGAACTTGAAAAACGGACAGAGGCCGTCTATGCGAAAGTTCCGGCGTTGAAAGAACTGCCGGAACGGAGGCGGGACATCTTCTGTGATGCCGCGCGTAAAAAAATCGGTGCGGAAGAGGCATGCAGAAAGCTGGAGGAACTGGACTGTCTGGAGACGCAGCTTCTGGAAGACGCCGGACTGTCAAAGGATATGCTGGAAATGCACTACAGCTGTGGGAAGTGCAAGGATACCGGATGGATCGGAACAACGGAACGTAAGCCCTGCGCATGCAGGTTGAAACTGATGGCCAGACTTGATCCGGAGATCGGGATCAACCAGAAGGAAACTTTTGAAAACTTCCGGGACGGCATCTACCCGAAAGAGGAACAGAAGCGTCACGCGATCAATGCAAAAAAAGTGCTGGAGCGTTACGCGGATATGCTGCCTTCCCCGGAAAAACCGAATATTTTCCTGACCGGAATGCCGGGCCTCGGCAAATCCTATTTCTGCAATGCTGTCGCTTACCGGGCGATCTCCCGGGGGATTGAGACGAAGTGTACAACCGCCTATGCGTTTCTGGAGGATGTTCTGGAATCGATCCGCAACAGAATGGGTGCGGTCCCCGAGATCTATCTGAGGGTCCCTCTCCTGATCATTGATGACCTCGGAAGCGAATCCGTTATTCCGAACATTTCCGAAGAGGCCCTGTTCTCCGTTCTGAACGAGCGGATTCACAGGAACAAACCGGTCGTTGTTGCGACGAATCTTTCCGTGACGGGGGTCAGGGACAGATATGGCGAGCGGGTCATGTCCAGACTGGTGGACACCTCGACCACCCAGTCCATTCTGCTGACCGGTGATAATCTGAGATGGAGCGGAAAACAATGCTGACATTGGTGGCCACGCCGATCGGAAATTTGGGAGATATTTCATTCAGGGCGGTGGAAGCGTTGCAGAACGCGGACACTGTTTTTTGCGAGGACACCAGAAGGACTCTTCAGCTTTTGAATCATTTGAACATCAGGAAGACGCTGGTTTCCTGTCATGAACACAATGAGCGTGCCCGGGCGGAAGAAGTGACGGAACGGCTCCGCCGGGGAGAGAATATTGTCTATGTGTCGGATGCCGGCATGCCCGGGATATCGGATCCGGGAGCCGTTCTGGTTTCCGCGTGTCTGGCAGCCGGCCTGGAGTATACGGTGATTCCGGGGGCCTCAGCTGTACTGACTGCTGCTGTTCTGTCAGGACTTCCCTGCAGGACTTTTTCCTTTTTTGGGTTTCTTCCCAGGGAAAGCAGACAACGGAAACAGACGCTGGACAGGATCATGCGGTGCGGGCATCTGGCGATCCTGTTTGAGAGTCCCCACCGTGTTGGAGACACGCTCCGGATTCTCGCGGAGAACGGAGCGGGGGAATGGCAGGCGGCAGTGCTTCGGGAACTGACAAAGAAGTACGAGTCTGCGATCCGCGGAACCGTGGCGGAACTGGCTGCGAAGTTCACCGCGGAGGAACCGAGAGGGGAATGCGTTATTACTGTCCTGTGCGAGGAGCCGGGAACGGCGGATCCGGGGCAGGAAGAAATAGAGAGGATCTTGCGGGAAGCGCTTGCTGGCGGAATGTCTGCCAAAGACGCTGCCGCTGCCGCGTCAAAGACGACCGGGATCCGGAAGAATACGGCCTACGGAATAGCACTGCGGCTGAAAGAAATGACAGAGGGGAAGGATGAAAATGAGCAGGACCAGGGATCAGATTGAAGAGAAGGATAAATGGCGTCTTGAAGATATCTTTGAAACGGATGACGCCTGGGAAAAGGCATATGTCCGGGCTGAGAAGGATGCCGGTTTGTTAAAGGACAGCAAGGGAAGACTTGCGGCATCTGCCGATGACCTGCATGCGTGTCTTTCTTTTCTGAGCACTGTGTCGCTGGAGGTGGAGCGTCTGTATGTATACGCCCACATGCGTAAGGATCAGGATAACGGGAACGCACTGTATCAGGGCATGACAGACAGAGCAATGCAACTGAGTGTCGCACTGGAGACGGAGAGCGCATTTATTGAGCCCGAGATTATTTCCGTTCCGAAAGAGACACTTCGCAAGTGGATGGAAGAGGACCGATTTGCGGCATTCCGTTTTTATCTGGAAAAGATCGACCGGAAACGGGAGCATATCCTTTCGGAAAAGGAGGAAAGGATCCTGGCTATGGCAGAGGATCCGCTCGGAGGTCCGGACAACATTTTTACGATGCTGTCGGACGTCGACCTTCAGTTCGGCACGATCCTGGATGAGAACGGAAAAGAAGCGGCGCTTACGAACGGGACATACGGCGTTTTTCTGAAGAGCAAGGACAGAAGAGTCCGGAAGGATGCGTATGAAAAGTTTTACTCCGTGTTCGGGAGCGTCAAGAACACCATTGCCGCCACCTATGCCGCGTCTGTCAAGGCGGATGTGTTCCGGGCGAGGGCCAGGGGATTTGAGTCTTCTCTGGAGGCGGCGCTATACGGAAACGGGATCCCCGTTTCGGTATATGAGCAGCTGATCGAGGCAGTTCACGAGAAACTCCCGGCACTGCGAAAATATCTGGACATCAGACGGGAAAAGCTGGGGCTGGAGACGCTGGAAATGTATGATCTGTATGTTCCCCTGATTCCTGACTGCGATGTGCCGTTGGATTTTGAACAGGCGAAGAAACTTGTCAAAGAGGCATTGAAACCTCTCGGTGAAAGGTACGGCGAGCTTTTGGACGAGGCTTTCGCGAACAGATGGATCGATGTGTATGAAACTCCGGGAAAAACCTCCGGAGCGTATTCCTGGGGTACATACGGGGTGCATCCGTACGTGCTTCTGAATCACCAGAACGATCTGTCACATGCCTCTACGCTTGCGCATGAACTGGGGCATGCGATGCACAGCTACCACTCCAACAGCGCACAGCCGTATGAAACGGCGGATTATGCCATTATGGTGGCGGAAGTCGCCTCAACGGTTAACGAGGTCCTTTTATCGGAGCATCTTCTGAAAGAGGAAACGGATCCGAAGAAACGGGCTTCCATTATCAACGAGTTTCTTGAGCATGTCCGCACAACCTGCTTCCGCCAGACGATGTTTGCGGAGTTTGAGTGGAAGGCGCATCAGATGGCTGAAGCGGGCGAACCGCTTACCGTGGAGAGCCTTTCCAAGATGTACCGGGAACTGAACGAGCTCTACTATCCCGGCGTGAACGCGGATGACAACATTGCCATGGAATGGATGCGGATCCCGCATTTCTACAATGCATTCTACGTGTTCCAGTATGCTACCGGGATATGTACGGCGATTGCTCTGGCGGATTCCATACTGCGCCATGACGGAAGGGAAAGTTATATCCGGTTCCTGTCAAGCGGTGGAAGCGATTATCCCGTGAAGCTCCTGCAGAATGCAGGCGTGGATCTGACAAAAAAGGACAGCATTCTGTCCGCACTGGATGTTTTTGAGGATAAAGTCAGCGAACTGCAAAAGATCGTGGAGGAGGACGAAGGTAATATGAAAGACAAACTGGAAGAGGAGAAAGCATTTGACTATATCCTGGAAGCTTATAAAAAGCAGAATGATTTCTCTTTCATTGATGACGGTACTTTTTCAAATATGGTCCGGAAACTGATAGCTCTGGACGAAGAGTATATCAATCAATCAGGCGCGGAGGAAGACGGCGTATACGACGATGACGAAGCGTATGAGTATCTGTTCAATGAGATGAAGGCGGCCTATCCGCAGTATAAGGAGTATATGATGCGTCTGGTGGACGATTATCTGGATTACAACGAAGCGTATCTGGAGTCCATCGGCGCAATTGAGTGGGATTGACTTCCGGACGGTGAAATTACGGAACGCGGGCAGATAGTTTTCGTCCGCTGATGAAAGAGGGTCCCGTAATTCCCTGAACATACAATACCGTACCACCAATGGGAACAGGATAGCCGTATTTTTCGTCGGCGGAGCAGGGGAATCGGTGGTCTGAATTTTGGAGGAAAAATGGAAAGCGTAAAAGACAGGTTTTTAAGATATATTTCCGTGGACACACAGTCACAGCCGGGAACGGTTTACGGACCGAGCACGGAAAAGCAGTTCCGGCTGGCGGAGATGCTTGCCGATGAACTCAAAAAGATGGGCGCGGAAGACGTCCGGCTCAGTGAACACTGCATTGTGACGGCAACCATACCGTCAAACAACGGGGAAAGCAGTCCTGTCATCGGTTTGCTTGCTCACATTGACACATCTCCGGAGTCAAGCGGCGCAAACATCCGCCCGGTGATCACGGAGAGGTACGACGGGACGCCGATTCCCATGTCCGGATCCAAAAAACTGGATCCGGCGGATTATCCGTCGCTTCTGCGGCATCTCGGGGAGACGATAATCAGTACGGACGGTACAACACTATTGGGAGCAGACGACAAGGCGGGAGTCGCGGAGATCATGACGCTTGCCGAAACACTCCTGGAGGACGGAACTCTGAAACACGGTCCCATCCGAATCGGCTTTACGCCGGATGAGGAGATCGGCTACGGAGTTGAGTATTTTGATGTCAAAGAGTTTGGAGCGGATTTTGCCTACACTGTTGACGGAGGCGATATTGGCGAGTTCAATATGGAAAGTTTCAACGCTGCTGCCATGGAGGTGACGGTCCACGGGGTATCGATCCATACGGGTTCGGCGAAGGGGATCATGAAAAACGCACTGCTGATGGGGATGGAGTTCCAGGCACTTCTTCCGGTGTTTATGAATCCTGCATCGACTGAGGGAAGAGAAGGCTTTTTCCACCTGGACAGAATGAGCGGAAACGTGGAAAAAGCTGAAATGGAATACATCATCCGTGACCATGACAAAGAACTTTTTGAGCAGAAGAAACGGCTTGCAATGGATGCGGGCGCGTATATGAACAAGAAGTACGGCGAGGGAACGGTGGAACTGAAAATCACCGATACATACTACAATATGATTGAAAAAATGGACAAAGAAGTCGCCGAACGCGCGATTAAGGCCATGTGCAATGTCGGTATCGAGCCTTCGGTTGAGCCAATCCGCGGAGGAACGGACGGAAGCAGACTTAGTTTTGAAGGGCTTCCGTGCCCAAATCTCTGTACCGGCGGGAACAATTTTCACGGGCCGTATGAATATATCAGTGTCGAGGCAATGAAAAAGGTCGTGGAGCTTTTAGTACAATTGGTAGCGGATTAAGGAGAGCATCAGCATGAACATCCGAAAGATCGCAGAAAAGGCCGGCGTATCCGTAGCTACGATATCCCGCGTTCTGAATCATCCGGAGATCGTTTCCCCGGAGACCAGAGAACGGGTCTACTCCGTGATGCGGGACAACCAGTACACGCCGAACTGGTTTGCGAGGAATTTGACGCAGAAACAGTCCAGAACCATTGCGTTTCTTTCTCCATCGGATGATTCCGATTTTCTGCACGCTGTTGCGTCCGGAATCGAAACAGTTGCTTTGAACAAAAAGAATCTCGTGTTTTCCTGCCATTTCAACAATAAGGCGAACAACGAAGAGTCAAACATCGGACTTGTGCTGGAGCGGAATGTGGACGGGATCATCATTCTCACGTCTGAAATAACCGATGAAATCAGAAAAGCGCTGGAACAGAAAACGATTCCGTGTGTCTTCATAGGAAAAGAAGCTATCGGGGAAGAGAATACTTGTTATATCAATTATGAGGATGCCGCGTACAAACTGACGGAGCACATGCTCCATCTGGGCCATTCCCAGATCTATCTGCTTCTGGACAATGTGATGCAGAATGAGGCGAAAGAGATTAAAAGCGGGTTTTCCGGAGCTGTTCTAAAAAGTGGGAAAGAGATAGATACGGAGTACTTTGTCGCGGACAGATCTTTCCAGGGAGGGTTCCAGTTCGCACAGAAAATGATCCAGATGAAAAAAATGCCGCGGGCTTTGATTACGGCATCTTCCAGACAGGCTTTCGGTGTTATCAAAGCGGCCAGGGCGGCGGGAATCAGGATTCCGGAAGAGTTCGCGATCGCATCCATGACGGATTCCCCGGTTGCGTCTTTGATCGAACCTCCGTTGACTGCGGTGGACCGTCCCGCGAAAAGGCTGGGGATGGTTGCAGCGAGAATGCTGTACGACTGCATAGAAAACAGAGAGTTTGCGGTCAAGGAACCGCAGAACGTAGAACTTCTTGCAAAACTCGCCATCCGGAAATCATGTGGAAACACCAAGTTTATCTACGAATTGTTTGAGTGAGGGCAACATGATCGATTTATCTGTCAAACTGGGAGAACTTGAACTGAAAAATCCCATTATGCTGGCCGCGGGACCCTGGACCAGAGATCCCGGTTCCATTCAGCGCTTTGTAAAGGCGGGGGCAGGGGCTGTTATTACGGAATCCATTACAATGGATGCCAATGAGTCGCTCCGTCCGTATCTGTACCGGGATGGAGAACAACTGTTCAACACGAGACTTCATTCCCATTTGTATCTGGAACAGTGGGAGGAAGGTCTGGCCAAGACGGACATGGAGGACTGCAAACTCATTTGCAGTATCTGGGGAAGCACGGTAACGGAAGTCCGGTATCTTTCCAATTATGTCCAAAGACTGGGAGCGGATGCTGTTGAACTGAGCCTGTATGCTCCAATCGGGAGCCGGAACCAGTCCATGTGTACGACGCCGGAGCATATTGCAAAGATCATCCGGGAAACGGTGAATGAGGTAGATATCCCGGTACTGATCAAGGTTCCCTATGAGATCAGTTTCTTTCCTGAAATGTTGCAAGCGATCTATGATGCGGGGGCCAGAACGGTGTCAGCGATCGATGCCCTCCGCGGGATATCCGGGGTCGATCTGGAGACGGCGACTCCACGCATGCCGACATACGGAGGATATTCCGGAGAACCCATCCGGCCGATCGCCCTGGCGACCACAGCCATGCTGAAGCAGTACACGCCTTTCTTTATCTGTGGATGTGGCGGGATTCAGAGTACGGAACACGCGTTGGAGCAGATGATGCTTGGGGCGAACGCGGTTCAGTTTGCCTCCGCACTTTTCAACAGCGGGGAGGACATTGTCGGGCGTACCCTTTCCGGGATTTCGGAATGGCTGGAGAAACATGGGTATGCGCGGGTGGAGGATATTGTCGGGCTTGCACTTCCGCATTTGCACTCTTTTGAAGATGTTCCGAGGAGGATCGTTCATGCGCAGATGAAGGAATCGTGCGGAGACGCGTCCTGCGGGAAATGCATGAACGGCTGCATCTATCATGCGATTGAGTACGGCAAGGAGGGCTACGCCATTGATCCCACAAAATGCGAAGGATGCGGTCACTGCAGGAGCATTTGCCCGAAAGGACTGATCAGTCTGGAAGGGCTGCCGCCGGTATCCTACAGAGAGTGAAAAAATGATATTTCCAGATGCCGCCCTTCGGGGCGGCTCTTCTTTTTTATGCGGATTAAAAAATGACCCCTGCGGTTTTGAAAACCGTAAGGGTCATTTCATTAAATCTGAAACGAATTATGATGGGGTTTACGCTTCTGCTTCCTTCTTGCCTGTTTTCAGCGTTGCAAAGTATACAGCCAGAGCAACGATCATGGCGAAGATGGAGGGAACGCCCCACTTGAAGGACGGAATCAGATATCCGCCAAACAGCATACCAGTCAGGGAGCCGAGAACTTCGGCGATGATGGCATTCCAGTTAACTTTGGCGATCTTGACATTGTCCTTCATGTAGTAATCCTGTCTACGGAAGAAGTCCACAACGATCAGAGCACCGATCGGCGGGAGTGTGCAGTTCAGGATGTTCAGCCAGTTGCAGAAGTTGTTATACAGCCAAATTGCGGTAACAATCGCGATGATACCGGAGAAGATAACCATCGGACGTTTGCGGATCGGATGACCCAGTGCGGCTGAAATGTTGGACAGACCCAATGCTCCTGTGTAGAGGCCGTTGTCGTTCGTTGTCCAGATGTTGGCACCGAGAACGAGGATAGCCGGCAGCATGAGGCCCATTTCTGCCATGACGTAGAAGATGTCGTTCTTTCCTGTGAAAGCACCAGCTGTACCACCGAAGAAGAACATCAGGGTGTTTCCAATGAAGAAAGCGATGACTGTGGTCCAGACAGCGGGTTTCAGTTTGGAGAAACGGGTGAAGTTCGGGGTAGCTGTACCGCCGGATACGAAGGAACCGATAACGAGACCCATACCTTCGACGACGGTCAGACCGCCGGAGCTCTTTGCGAAGATCGCGGCCATGCCGCCACCTTCGGAGATAGCCTTGATCATGGCGTATCCGCCGAGGATCGCGATCAGAGGAACGGAGACCCAGGATACGATTTCAAGACCTTTAACACCGAAATAAGCAGATGTGGTGATAGCAATACCGATGATGATGTTCATCAGCCAGAGCATACCGTTGCCCTGCCATCCGAAGACTTCACACATAGGATAGGCAAACATAGCGAAACCAACGCCTGTCCAGCCGATCTGTGTGAGGGAGATCATCAGGGAAGGTAAGCAGGAACCTTTTGAACCGAACACTCTGTGGCAGAGAAGGTCGAAGTTCAAACCGGTTTTTGCACCAACATAGCCAAGGAATCCTGTGTAGACAGCCAGAACGGCGCCGCCCAGGAATACAGCAAGCAAGAATCCTGTCAGATCCAAGCCGTCTGCAAGAGAAACACCTGTCCACATACTTGCGGAGAAGAAGGTGAATCCCAGCATGATGACGAACATAGGCCAGAAACCTTTACGTCCAGATTCAGGAACGCGTTCAAAGGTATAGTCTATATCGACATGCTCTTTTTTCTTTTTTGCATCCATAAATTACATTGCCTCCCATATAAAAATACTAGAGATGTATGCTCAAACCGGGCACGGAGATAGATCAGATACATAATTCGTTTCATTGTACTGGATAGAGCCCGCGCCGGTTTTGTGCCTGTTGGACCAAATGATATTCAACTGTCAAAGAGCAGGTGGTCCGATACTCAAACAGAATATCCATTGTTAACCGTTTTCATGATACCATTCATGTGAAAAATGTGCAATAAAAACATTTTTTCCCGTAAATACAGCAAAAAAGGCATATATTCGACCTTTTTCGCCAAAACCAAACGATAGCTGAGGAGGGATGAGCAAGGCAATTTGTTATTTTCTCAAAAGAATAACGGCGGTTGTGGACAATCTTTATGTAATCAGTTACAATCAATCGTGGAGGGGGTGGCGACGTCCGTCATTTCCGTTTTTTGACTACAAAAAGGATTACAATAGAGAGATTTCAGAAAAGGAGCGAAAAAGACCATGAATACCGTAGGTAAATCGACAGAACGGATCGACGCGGTGGCAAAGGTCAACGGATCGGCGCAGTTCGGCGATGATATGCAGTTTGCGAACATGCTGTACTGCAAAGGAGTATATACCGAATATGCCCACGCGAAGATTCTGTCTGTTGACACTTCCGACGCTGAGAAAATGCCCGGTGTTGCTTGCGTGGTAACAGCGAAGGACATCCCCGGGGCCAAAATGATCGGAGAGTTATATATTGACCAGTATGTTTTGGCAGACGACATGACCCGATATATGGGTGACGTAATCGCGGTGGTGGCTGCGGATACACAGCAGCAGGCTGATGACGCGGCGAAGCTGGTCAAAGTTGAGTATGAACCGCTTCCGGTTCTTACCGATCCTAAAGAGGCAATCAACAACGAGCAGGTCATAAATCCGGATTACCCGGACAACATCTGCGGCGGAGTGCATGCTATCAAGGGAGATATTGAGAAGAGTCTTAAAGAGTCTGATGTTGTCATTGAATCCCATTACGAGACAGGATTCGTTGAGCATGCCTACATTGAGCCCGAGGCTGTGACATCCGTTCCGAGCGACATGCGTCCGGAAGTAACTATCTACGGGACACTTCAGGCCCCTTACAATCTCCGGATTTCCGTGCACCGCTGTCTGAACCTGCCGATGTCTCAGATCATCATCCGGCCGTCCGCGATCGGCGGCTCTTTCGGAGGAAAGATTGAGACAGCCGAAGCTATGGGAGTACGGTCCGCACTGATCGCATTGAAGACCGGCCGTCCCGCACACTACAAACTGACCAGGGAAGAATCCATCCGGGAGAGTTACAAGAGACACCCGATCACATTTGATCTCAAGCTCGGAGCTGACAAAGAAGGCTATATCAAAGGCTTGAAGGTGGATGCTCTCGGAGACTGCGGTGCGTACATCAATATGTCACCGCCGGTCATGTATAAGACAGCAACGCTCGGCCCCGGACCGTACCGTATGGACAGTCTGGATTATGATGCTAAAGCAGTCATCACAAATAACAGCCACACCGGATCCATGCGTGGGTTCGGTACACCCCAGGCGATTTTCGCTCTGGAGAATACGGTGGACCAGCTGGCGGAAAAGATCGGTATTTCTCCCCTGGAGATCCGCCGCAGAAACCTTCTTTCCAACGGCGATGTCAGTCCCTGCGGACACAAGCTTGATTTCCATGAAGTCAGCATCCGTTCCGTCATGGAAAAGGCCGTCAAGGAAATGGATTATGAGAAAAAGTATGAGCTTTACAAGGAACAGAACAAGGACCGCAGCCTCAGAAAACGCCGCGGCGTAGGAATCGCAACTTCCATGCGCGGAGCCAGTGTCGGTGCTGACGGAAACGGGTATGATGTCAGCCGCGTACTGATCGAGGTCCTTCCGGACGGCAATGTGCATGTAAACCTCGGACTGGTGGAGATCGGACAGGGGCTGAGGACCACTCAGGCCATGATGGCTGCGGAAGGCATGGGAGTTTCCCTTGACAGGGTAACCATGGCGGAGACAGACACCTCCAGAGCTCCCACAACCGGTGCGTGTATCGCATCCAGAGGAACCTTTATGGGCGGTGCGGCGATCCGCGACTGCTGCGACCAGATTCATAAGATCATGGCGGGAGCGATCCAGACCGTCTATAAGAAACCGGTGGATGATATTGTATTTGAGAACGACCGTGTCAAATTTGCCGATATGGACATTTCCTTCCAGGAAGCGGTGGACGCCTGCAACACCTGCGGCGTCAATGTAACACCCACGGCTGTCGGAACGTATCAGGTTCCGATGCTTCCCTTTGACGGACATACCGGTGAACCTTTCTACACGTACACTTATTCCTGTCATGTGGCGGAAGTGGAGGTCGATTTGGACTGCGGGACGGTTGAGGTCCTTAAGATGGTCGGATGCCATGACATGGGCCGTGCCGTGAATCCGATCATGGCTGACGGTCAGATCTACGGCGGCATGGCGATGGCAGAAGGAATGGCACTGTTCGAGGATCTCGGACTGGATCGTAAGACCGGTAAACTGAAAAACACCAACTTTGAGAACTATATTCTTCCCACAGCGATGGATGTTCCGGAGAATGTCGCGTTGCGGGACGAGCATCCGGATCCCCGGTCCGCTTTCGGCGGGCGTTCTTTGGGAGAACCCGCCACGGAACCCGGAGCCGGAGCAATCCTCTGCGCGGTCAACATGGCGCTGGGAAAAGCTGGGTACATTAACACGCTGCCTGCGGATATAGACAAGGTATTCTTCGCAGGGCAGGAACTGTTCGGAAAGGAGGCGTAAGCCATGCGGTATAAGGATTATTACGCGCCGAAATCTCTTCAGGAGACGGAAAAACTGCTGAAAGAACTGGACGGACCGGTTACGCTTCTTGCGGGAGGAACGGACGTCATGGTGTACGCCCGTGAGGATGACAGATACAGCAATCATCACGTGGTGAGTATTTACGGTCTGCCGGAACTGCAGGGAATCGAACTTCTTGACGATTCCATCCGCATTGGGGCGGGTGTGACACATACGGAAGTGGCCACTTCGCCGGTCATTCTCAAGTATGCGAAAGTTCTCGCGGATGCCTGTGAATCGGTTGGGTCTCTGCAGATAAGAAATCATGCCACTCTTGCAGGAAATGTCTGCAATGCTTCTCCGGCAGCGGATTCTCTGGCAGCGCTTGCTGTTCTTGACGCAAAGATTGAGTTCCGGCGCAACGGTGAAACAAAAGTTCTGCCGTTGTATGACGTGATTGAAAAACCCTATCGCACATTCCTGGAGGACCGTGACATTGTCACCGCGGTCATCGTCCGCAGACTTCCGGAAGACGAGATCAACTGCTTTTATAAACTCGGCCGCAGAAAAGCGCTTGCCATTTCAAGGATGACGATTGCGTTTGTCGCGCATAAAGCCGCTGACGGAACGGTCGATGATTTCAACATTACTGCGGGAGCAATCTTCCCGCGTCCGATGACATTCCCGGATATCAACGAGAAAATGCTCGGGAAGAAGCCGGACGGGAAACTGATCGAAGAAGTAGCAAAGGCACTTGGAAACAAGATACCCGAGATCACCGGCATCCGTAAGTCCACCGCATACAAACAGCCTGTCTGCGGAAATCTGACGGCTCGTGTGCTGAAAGAAAAATTGCTGGAGGCATGAATATGAAGAAACAGATTTCTTTTCGTTTAAATAACAAGGAATATCAGATTGAGGCGGATCCCTGTGACCGCATGCTTGATGTACTGCGCAACGATCTGAATCTCCGCGGCACAAAAGAAGGATGCGGTGTCGGAGAGTGCGGTGCTTGCACGGTAGTGATCAACGGGAAGGCGGTTACCAGCTGTCTTGTCGCCGCAGGTCAGATGGACGGCGCAGACATACTTACGGTGGAAGGATTGAGCCAGACGGAGATCGGAAGTGTTCTTCAGCGCTGCTTTATTGACAACGGCGCTGTCCAGTGCGGCTTCTGCACACCCGGTATGCTGATGAGTGCTTATGCGCTTCTGCAGGTCAATCCGGATCCTTCCAGAGATGAGATCCGGCAGGCAATCGCCGGAAATCTCTGCAGATGCACGGGATACGTTCCGATTCTGGATTCCATTGAAGCTGCGAAAAAACAACTGAAGAAATAATTATCGGACATTTTTAGAATAGAATAGTCTTGAGAACGGAACTGCGAAAGCGGTTCCGTTTTTGTCGGTTTGAAGAACCGATCAAAAAACAGGGCGGCATTTGCGTACCGCCCTGCGTGCTAGAATGGTTCAGCAGAAGTATTCGACCTGACAGACACTTCCTGCCGGCTGAACGGGCACGACGTTCCCATCCGATTTCGCGCCGTTAATGTACAGACCCTGTTTTTCAGTTCCGGTTGATACGCGTATATTATATGTTGCGTCACGGAACCGGCGGGAGCACTGGAAACCGGAGATGGACTCCGGAAGAACGGGGTCAATGATAAGACCGGAATAGCCGGGTTTGATTCCGAGAATGCCCTGACTGATTGCCACAAAAGACCAGGCAGCGGTCCCTGTCAGCCAGGAGTTTTTGGCTTCGCCATAGTTCTTTGCGGCTCTTCCTGCAACGGTCTGGCTGTAGCAGTAGGGCTCTGTCCTGTGAATCTCACTGATGTCCTCAATGAAGGCAGGAGCTGTTTTCCGGTAGGCATTAAAGGCATTCTCACCGTCCCGCAGCGCGGCGTATGCCAGAACGATCCAGGTATTGTTGTGCGTGAAGACGGATCCGTTTTCCTTATAGCCGGGCGGATAACTTGATATTTCACCCAGATAGTCGTGGTACTGCGTATAGCAGGGGGAAAGGATTTCAACGCCGTAATCGTTTGCGAGGTATTTTTCCACAGAGGCGAGAGCTTTTTTCCCGAAGTCTTCTCCGCCGATACCGGCCATGACACAGAAGCCTTGAGGCTCGATGAAGATCTTTCCTTCTTCATTCAAATGACTTCCGATGGGGCGTTCAAAGGCGTCATATGCGCGGAGGAACCATTCTCCGTCCCACCCGTTCCGTTCGACGGCGAGACTCATTTCCGCAACTTTGTTCCGGATGGAAACGGCCTCATCCGCGTTCCCGGTAAGTTCGCAGATATCCGCATATTCGTTTCCGTACTTCACAAACATTCCGGCGATAAAGACGCTTTCAGCCTTTCCGCTTTCAAAATTGGAACAGGTCTGGAAGCTTTCTCCGGGCGTATTGCTGAAACAGTTCAGATTCAGACAGTCGTTCCAGTCCGCTCTTCCGATCAGGGGGAGTCCGTGTGGACCGGTGTGTGTGATCGTGTACTGAACGCTTCTTCGCAGATGCTCCATAAGGGGCACTTCACTCCCTGCCTGATTGTTGAAGGGGGTCGGTTCATCCAGTATGGAGAAATCCCCGGTTTCTTTCAGGTAGGCAGAGACGCATGCCACGAGCCAAAGCGGGTCATCATTGAATCCGGAACCCACATCGGCGTTTCCGCGTTTGGTCAAAGGCTGATACTGATGATATGTGCTGCCATCCTCAAACTGAATGCTCGCGATGTCGATGATGCGTTCTCTTGCTTTGTCCGGGATCAGGTGAACGAAGCCAAGAAGATCCTGACAGCTGTCACGGAATCCCATTCCTCTTCCGGTTCCGCTTTCATAATAACTGGCGGACCTGCTCATGCTGAATGTTGTCATGCACTGGTATTGATTCCAGATATTGACCATACGGTTAAGCTTTTCGTCTTCGCTTTGAATGTGGAAACGTCCAAGGAGATCTGTCCAGCTGTCCTTCAGCCGGGCCAGTTCGTTCTCAAAAGCATCTTCGGAGAGGAAACGGCTTATCAGTTCGTGTGCGGGTCCCTTGTTGATGATTCCGGGTGCCGTGAACTTTTCCGCGACGGGGACTTCGACATAACCCAGCTGCAGTAGGAGAGAAGCGGTCTCTCCGGGCTTTATTGTCAGATCAAAACGCGGCGCGGCTATGGGTGCCCATCCGCTTGCCACGGAATTTCCGCTGGATCTGTTTTCCACCATAACCGGGCGGTCCCATCCGCGGAATTTGCCCAGGAAGGTGTCGCGGTCTGTGTCGAATCCGGAGAATGGGAGACTGGATGCATAAAAAGCGTAGTGATCTCTTCGCTCCCTGTATTCTGTCTTATGGTAAATGACATTCCCTTCGGTTTCGACCTCGCCGATATTGAAATTGCGCTGGAAGTTTGTGCTGTCATCAACAGCGTTCCAGAGACACCACTCCAATGCGGCATATACCTGCAGGTGTACAGCTGAAGCTGTACGGTTTTCCAGTTTGAGACGCTGCAGTTCGCAATTACCATCCAGTGGAACGAATACAGTCAGTTCACTGCGTATTCCGTCTTTTTCGGATTCAAATACCGTATATCCAAGCCCGTGGCGGCAGCGGTAGGAATCCAGCGCGTTGCCGACAGGCAGAAAAGCGGGGCTCCATACAGTATCCTGCGAACGGATATAGAAACACCTTCCGCCGAAATCGCAAGGCACATTGTTGTAGCGGAAACGCGTGATCCTGCGCAGCTTGGCATCCCTGTAAAAGGAGTAACCTCCGGCGGTGTTGCTGATCAGGGAAAAGAACCCGTTGGATCCCAAATAGTTGATCCACGGAAGCGGTGTGTCGGGGCGAGTGATTACATATTCGCGGTTTGCGTCGTCAAAAAAACCATATTTCATGGCAACCTCCATCAAAGGCACAATGAACCGCCCCGCCGACAGAAATCCTGCGCCGAATGGGGCGGTAATACTTACTGTCAGAAAGTCCGGACTTCCCTGCAGGAAGTCCGGACATCAGTATCTGAATTATTTCCAGGGGTTCTCCGTGGGATATGGCAGCGACTTCGGCTGATTGTAGGCGATATCCTGTACTCCGAGGAACTTGAAGACCTCAAACAGGGATTTGCCGTAATGTCCGAACGCAACGGCACCGTGGTGCGGATAGTGTTTCTGAAGGAGGACATGACGGTAGAACCTGCCCATTTCGGGAATCGCGAACACGCCGATTCCGCCGAAGGATCCGGTAGCGACCGGCAGGACTTCACCCTCGGCGATGTAGCTTCTGAGATTTCCCTCGCTGTCGCACTGGAGACGGTAGAAAGTGATATCCGAAGCGGCAATGTCGCCTTCCAGAGTTCCTCTGGTGAAATCGGGCTCGGATCCTGCGGGTTCCAGGAGACGGTGCTGGATCAGCTGATACTTGACGGCACGGTCCGCACACATTTTGCAGCTCGGGGTGTTGCCGCAGTGGAATCCCATAAATGTGTCTGTCAGAGCATAGTCGAATTTTCCTTTGATGTCTTTTTCCCACATGGATGCCGGGACGGAGTTGTTGATATCAAGGAGCGTAATCGCGTCTCCGGAGACACATGCGCCGACGTATTCGCTGAGCGCGCCGTAAATGTCAACTTCACATGCTACGGGGATACCGCGGGAGGCAAGACGGGAGTTGACATAGCAGGGTTCGAAGCCGAACTGCTCGGGGAAGGCCGGCCAGCATTTGTCCGCAAATGCGACATACTTTCTGGCACCGAGGTGTGCGTCTGCCCAATCCAGCAGTGTCAGTTCAAACTGTGCCATGCGTTCCAGCATTTCCGGATAGTAGTTCCCTTCGCCCATTTCTTTCTTCATGTCTTCGCAAACATCCTTGATACGGGCATCGCCTGCATGGGCTTTGAAAGAAATCAGGAGATCAAGTTCGGAATTCTCTTCCACTTCCACGCCGAGTTCATACAGACCTTTGATCGGAGCGTTGCAGGCAAAGAAGTCCTGCGGTCTCGGACCGAAGGTGATGATCTTCAGGT
>R22__coassemble_366_pt1 | contig 31217 bp, 29 predicted proteins | sample R22__metabat2_high_PE_038 | metagenome-assembled genome bin R22
TCGCGTAGCAGTAGTCGGGGCAACCGGCATGGTCGGCAGAAAATTTCTGCAGGTGCTTGAAGAGAAAAAGCTCCCGGTTTCCGAATATTTCCTTTTCGCTTCCGCAAGGAGCGCCGGCAAGGAAATCACCTTTATGGGCAAAACCTACACCATCCGCGAACTGACCGAGACCGCCTTTGATGATCTGCATATCGACATCGCCCTGTTCTCAGCCGGCGGAGACACATCCAAGCACTTTGCGCCCATCGTCGCAGGAACAGGCGCGGTTGTTATCGACAACTCCAGCTGCTGGCGCATGGATCCGGAAGTACCGCTGGTAGTCCCGGAAGTCAATGCCGGAGCGATTCCCGGATACAGGAACAAGGGCATTATCGCCAATCCGAACTGCTCCACCATTCAGGCAATGGTGGTTCTGAAGCCGCTTTCCGACAAATACGGTCTGAAGCGTGTAATCTATTCGACCTATCAGGCTGTTTCGGGTGCCGGCATGAAGGGATACAACGATCTGGTCAACGGACTGAAAAATCCGGGCGAACCGCTCCAGAAATTCCCTCACCCCATCGCCGGAAACTGTCTGCCCCACATTGACGTGTTCCTGGAGAACGGATACACCAAGGAAGAGCAGAAGATGATCGATGAAACAAGAAAGATCCTGTCCCTTCCGGACCTGAAGGTCACTGCCACAACGGTCCGCGTTCCCGTCCTCTACGGGCACAGCGAGAGCATCAACCTCGAATTCGAAAAGCCCTTTGAACTGGATGAACTCCGGGCAGTGCTTGAAAAGGCGCCTGGCCTGATCGTTCAGGACGATCCGAAGAACAACGTCTATCCGCTGGCACTGGATGCAGCGGACACAGATCCGGTCTATGTCGGCAGGATCCGCCGCGACTTCTCTGTTGAGAACGGCGTCAATCTCTGGTGCGTAGCGGACAACATCCGCAAAGGCGCGGCAACAAACGCCGTGCAGATCGCGGAAGAACTGATTCATCAATGGGAGTGTGAATAAACATGTCGATTTTCAAAGGATCCGCTGTTGCGATCATCACGCCTTTCCATAAAGGAGCGGTGGATTTCACTGCTTTTACGCGTTTGATTGAACTGCAGATCGCAAGCGGTACCGACGCCATTGTTGCGGCGGCGACCACAGGCGAAGGCGCGACCATGAGCGTGGATGAAAAACTCGATGTAATCCAGTTTGTCGTGGAGCGTGTCAACGGCCGCGTCCCCGTCATTGCCGCCACCGGCGGAAACTGTACGGAGAATGTCATTGATCTCAGCCGCTCCGCTGAGGCCATCGGCGTAGACGGGCTTCTTGTCGTGACTCCCTACTACAACAAGACCACCCAGGCCGGACTCATCGCGCACTACATGGCTGTGGCCGACAGTGTGGACCTTCCGATCCTTGTGTACAATGTTCCGTCCCGTACGGGACTGAATGTGCTCCCCGCCACCATGGCCAAAATGATGCAGCATGAAAACATCGTGGGCATCAAGGAAGCCAGCGGGAACATTGAACAGATCGTCAATCTGGCAGCCATCTGCCCGGAATGCGACATCTACTGCGGAAACGACGACCACGTTCTCCCGGTGCTCAGCATCGGCGGAAAGGGCGTCATCTCCACCATTGCCAACGTCATGCCTGACGCGATGCACAATCTGTGCATGGCTTTCTTCAACGGAGATATCGCGGCTGCCCGGGAAATGCAGATCCAGATGATCCCCCTCTGGAAGGCCGCCTTCTGCGAGGTCAACCCGATCCCGGTGAAAACCATGATGAGTCTGATGAAACTCTGCGAACCGGATGTCCGGCTTCCGCTGGTCCCCCTGTCCCAGGAGAACTACCGGCTTGTCAAGGAAACGCTGGAAGCGTACGAACTGATCTGACAGGATATTCAATATGATTCGTTTACTGATCAACGGCATTCTTGGAAAAATGGGTATTGCTCTCTGCAGAGCCGCGGAAGAGTCTCCGGAGTTTGAGATCGCGGGCGGTGTGGATATCTCCCGTCCGTACCCGTTCCCCTACCCTGTTTTCTCCGGATTTGATGCCGTTGACGTTCCCTTCGATGTCATTATCGACTTTTCCGTTCCGGAAGCACTGGAAGACGAGCTGGCCTTTGTCCGGTCCCATCCGATACCCCTGGTGGTCGGAACGACCGGCCTGACCGACCGTCATCTCCGGCTCCTGAAGAGCGTCTCCCGCTATTCCCCTGTTTTTGTTTCCAGAAACATGAGCCTTGGCGTCAATCTTCAGGTCAGCCTTGTCCGGGAGGCGGTCTCCGCTCTCGGACCCGGATTCGATATCGAGATCACGGAAAAGCACCACCGCACCAAGGTGGACTCACCCAGCGGTACTGCGCTGATGCTTGCGGATGCCATCTCCGACGGATCCTCCGTGGATTACGACTATGTTTTCGGCCGTCACGAGAAAAACCGCAGACGGACCAATCATGAGATCGGATTCCATTCCATCCGCGGCGGCACCATCGTCGGTGAACATGAAGTCTCCTTCATTGGGAACGACGAGATCATATCCGTCTCCCACCAGGCTTTCTCCAAGCGCGTTTTCGCGGAAGGCGCCCTGCGCGCCGCCGCCTATCTGTCTTCCAAGCCCAGCGGAATATACAATATGCGTGACATCGTGACGGAGCACACGATCCTGTCCAATGTTTCCATCCTTGCGGATCAGGCCGTGATCCATCTGGAATCCGATTCAAACGATCCCGGCTTTGTGTCTTCCGTTTTCACCGCGGTATCCGATCAGGGTGTCCTTGTGGATATGATCTCCTGCTCCGCGCCGTCGGAAGGCCCTCTTTCTCTCGGGTTCTCCGTGCCGGATGCTTCTCTTTCCGCCGCTTTGAAAGCGGTCCGGAAACTGAAAGGGATCAGCGGAGTCCAGATGGAAGGCAGTCTGACCAAGATCACGGCAGAAGGATCGGGCATGGCTCTGCACAAGGGGATTGCGGCACGGATCCTGTCCGGTCTCCGGAATGCGGAGATCAGCATCAGCCTGATCACCACCAGCGAAACAAAAATCGAGTTCTGCGTCCCGTCCAGTGACACGGATGCCGCCGTACAGACTGTCAGGGCGTCTATTGAAACTGCGTAAAACATATTTGGTCCAAATGAGAACGGCCTCTTCCCGTTAAGGAAAGAGGCCGTCTTTTTGTGATTCTGTTGTCTGATATTCACTTTTTGGAATGGATCTTCAGCGGTTTTTCCTCGCCCCGGAAGATCCTGCCGATGTTGTCCCAGTGCCGGATGATGATGATCACATAGATCAAAAGGGTAACGATCACCAGCGCCTTGTCGGAGGATCTGGTAAGCAGCACCAAAAGCACAAACAGCGTGGTGCCCAGCAGGGAGCAGACGGAAATACGCTTCCATATGATAAACAGCACGATCGCCGCCACGGAAACAAGCGCTCCCGCCAGAGGAAACACCATCCAGGCGAATCCCAGTGCGCTGGCGACGCCTTTTCCACCTTTAAACTTATTCAGGGCCGGATAGCAGTGTCCGATAATCACGAACAGTCCGGCAATGTATCCCCCGAGTTTGTCCATAAAAGCCCTGCCCAGAAGCACAGCGATCACGGCCTTCAGGAAATCACCGATAAACGTCAGCGTTCCCGGTGCAAGACCGTAGACCCGGAGCATGTTCGTGGTCCCGGGGTTATGGCTTCCGTAATCCCTGATATCCTGCTTGAACTTCAGTCTGCTCACAAGCAGAGCCGTCTGAATGTTCCCGATCAAATAGCCGATCATGGCGCAAATCAGCGCGAAAGGAAATGAAAACGTATAAGTCACCGTTCTCCCTCCTCTTTCTTTCTGTTCCGGAATATGATCCGGATCGGTGTCCCCTCCAGCCCGAAGGATTTCCTGAAATAATTCTCCAGATACCGCTCATAGGAAAAATGAACAAGTTCCGTATCGTTGACGAACAGGATAAACGTGGGCGGCTGTACCGATGCCTGTGTAGCGTAATACAGTTTCAGTCTTCTTCCCTTGTCGGAAGGCGGTTCCACCGCCATGACAGCCTCGTTCAGAATATCATTCAGGGTTCCGGTGGTGATCCTGCGGCAGCTCTGGTCATACACGTCGTTGACAAGATCCATGATCTTGTTGACACGCTGTCCCGTCAATGCCGAAATAAACAGCATGGGGGCATAACTCATGAAAGCCAGATCCACCGAAAGCTTCTTCTTGAATTCATTCATGGTATGGGTATCCTTCTCGATCAGGTCCCATTTGTTCACAAGAATGATGGACGGTTTTCCTTCCTCGTGGGCATATCCGGCAATCCGGACATCCTGTTCGGAAAGCCCCTGCTCGGCGTCACACACAAAAAGCACCACGTCCGCTCTGCGGATCGCGCCGAGAGAACGGATCACGCTGTACCTTTCAACGCTCTCATCCTCAATGCTCCGCTTTCTGCGGATGCCCGCCGTGTCTACAAGGGTGTACTCCCTGTCACCGTAGGTCATGTAGCTGTCAATGGAATCCCGGGTCGTTCCGGGAACGTTTGAAACAATGACCCGTTCCTCTCCCAGCAGCGCGTTCACCAGACTGGATTTTCCGACATTCGGCTTTCCCGCGACGGCAATGTTGATCCGCTTCTGTTCCTCCGTTCCGTCCGAAGGCGGAAAATCACGGACGACCTCATCCAAAAGGTCCCCAAGTCCAAGGCCCTGCGCGGCGGAGACCGTAATGGGATCCCCCAGACCGAGGGCATAAAACTCATAAAGGGAATCCTCGAATTTCTGCGCGTCCACCTTGTTCACGCCCAGCACGATCGGTTTCTTGCTCTTCCGCAGCATGGAAGCCACTTCCATATCCGCAGCCGTCATTCCTTCCCTGCCGTCCACGAGAAACACGATCACGTCCGCCGTCTCAATGGCAAGTTCAGCCTGACGGCGCATCTGAACGGAAATGGTGTCATCGTTCTCGGGCTCAATACCGCCGGTATCGATCAGGGTAAAGGCATGGTTGAGCCATTCCGCATCCCCGTAGATCCGGTCTCTTGTCACCCCGGGTGTATCCTCCACAATAGAGACCCGGTGTCCGATCAGGCGGTTGAAAAACGTTGATTTTCCGACATTCGGTCTGCCCACGATCGCTACTAAAGGTTTTGTCATAATTCTTCTCCCATCAACAGGTCCACCAGCTCATCCCCGCTGGCAAAGGGTATCACACGTACAGACAAGGCCCGTTCCAGATCCTCCACGGTCATGTCGTCCAGAAACACACGTTCCTTCTCCCGGAGCATGTTTGACGGGATCAGCAGCACTTCCGTCCGCAGTCTTCCGGTAAGCTGCTCCACCAGATCCCTTCCCGTCACGAGTCCCGCGACGGACACGTTTCCGCCGAAGAAATCGTTACGGATCGGATACAGATCCGTCGTCACATGATACGGCTCCAGTTTCCGGTACAGTTTTTTGAAAAACGGATGGCATGCGGTTCCGCCGGCAACAGATACATGCAGAGGAATCTTTCTGGGCTCCGCATCCTCCAGCGCACAGTTGAAATCCGCCTCAAACAGCCGGAGCAGGCCAACTCCGTTCTCGATCTGCTCGAAACTCTCATACTCATCGTATCCCGGCAGCGGAACACCGGCCAAAAGATACCATTCATCCGACAGAAAAACAAAACCAGTTCCGATCTGACGCATGCAGATCTCCCGCACATCCGTGATCTGCATGATCATGTCCATGGCCTCCTGCGGAGTGTATGCCCGGATCGGGCACAGTCCTTCCCGGAATTTGGTCAGTCCGACAGGAACAACCGCCACGGAACCGCAGTAGGGGTACAGACTTTTGAGATCTTCCAGCGTCCTTAACAGAACATCCCCGTCATTTTCGCCCGGACAAAGGACTACCTGGGTATGAAAATAAAGCCCTGCCTCCGCCAGCCGCGTCAGGCGGTCCATCAATTTCCCGGCGTTCCTGTTATGCATCATACGTTCCCGGACTTCCGGGCTCGTGGCATGAACGGAAATATACAGCGGACTGACACGTCTTTTCAGAATACGCTCAAATTCCGTATCCGAAAGGTTGGTCAATGTCACATAGTTCCCCATGATAAAAGACAGACGCCAGTCATCATCCTTAAAGGAAAGGGACGGACGCATCCCGTCCGGCATCTGATCCACAAAGCAGAACATGCAGCGGTTCGCGCAGGAACGGATCCCGCTCATCAGGGATGTCTCGAAATTCAGACCTATGGATTCAATCTCATCCTTCCGGACCGTCACCGTTCTGGTATTTCCGTCCGCTCCGCACAGTTCCAGAACGGGATCCGCGGAAGCGGAAAGATACTCGTAGTCCACAAGGTCCAGCACCGGTTCCCCGTTGATCCTCAGCAGATATTCCCCTGCCGAAATCCCGGCAGATTCCGCCGGAGACCGCGGGTCCACCGATATGATTTTTTGTTTTCTGATCGATTCCATATACATGGTCAGTATATCAGCAGACCCCCAAAAAGTAAAACCGCGAAAAAGTAGATGCCTGCGTATTTGCGGGAACACAAAAAATCTGCTACATTGAACATAAGAAAAGGAGGGAAAGCCGGTCCGCTGTATCGGATCCGGCGGAAGCATATGGCAGTAACAAAAGAACAGATCGAACGGATCAATGAACTTTCCAGAAAATCCCGCACGCCGGAAGGTCTGACAGAGGAGGAACAGGCGGAACGCGCCGAACTGAGAGCCGCCTATATCGCAGCTTTCCGGGAGTCCATGGAAGCCGCGCTGGAAAACACGGTAATCCGTGAACCGGACGGCACGGAGCACCGTCTGCAGAAAAAGCCCGCGGAGGAAAGCAAATAATCCTCCGGGATCCCGGCCTTCATGAAAAGATCAGAAAAGAGACAGTCCGTGTTCCGGAACCGGAACACGGACTGTTTTGTTGTTTTAAGCATCCGTTACTAATAACGGGGTATTTCCTGCTCTTCCGCCGATCAATACATACCGCCCATATCAGGAGCAGCCGGAGCGGGTGCCGGAGGTGTGGGGATATCCGCGACCAGACTCTCTGTTGTCAGGATCATGGCCGCAACGGAAGCGGCGTTCTGCAGTGCGCTTCTTGTGACCTTGGTCGGGTCTACGATACCGCTGTCGACCATCATTCCGAACTCGCCGGTAGCAGCGTTGTAGCCGTATCCGGTCTTCTTCTCGCGTTTGATGTTCTCAACGATCACGGAACCTTCCACGCCTGCGTTGATGGCGATCTGACGGACAGGCTCCTCCAGTGCGCGCAGCACGATCTGGATACCGGTCTTCTTGTCGCCTGTGGCTTCCTCTTCCAGTTTCTTGACCTGGCTGATGACATTCAGCAGAGCCACGCCGCCGCCGGGGACGATGCCCTCTTCCACTGCCGCGCGGGTCGCGTTCAAAGCGTCCTCGATACGGAGTTTGAACTCTTTCATCTCGATCTCAGTCGCAGCACCGACGGAAATGACCGCTACGCCGCCTGCCAGTTTCGCGAGACGCTCCTGGAGTTTCTCTTTGTCGTAATCGGAAGTGGTATCCTCGATCTGTTTCCGGATGGAAGCGATACGGGCTTTGACGTCCGCCTCTTTGCCGGCGCCTTCCACGATAACGGTGTTCTCTTTGTCGACCTTGACCTGGCGGGCTTTACCGAGCTGATCGATCTTGGTCTCTTTCAGATCCAGACCGAGTTCCTCGGAAATGACCTGTCCGCCTGTCAGGATCGCGATATCCTGCAGCATTGCTTTGCGGCGGTCACCGAATCCGGGCGCCTTGACGGCAACGCAGGTGAACGTTCCGCGGAGTTTGTTCACGATCAGAGTGGCCAGAGCTTCGCCTTCCACGTCTTCCGCGATGATGAGCAGTTTCTTGCCCTGCTGTGCGACCTGCTCGAGGATCGGCAGGATCTCCTGGATGTTGCTGATCTTCTTCTCTGTGATCAGGATCAGCGGATTGTCCAGAACAGCTTCCATCTTATCCATATCTGTTGCCATGTAAGCGGAGCAGTATCCGCGGTCAAACTGCATGCCTTCCACGACATTCAGTTCCGTCTTCATGGTCTTGCTCTCTTCGACTGTGATGACACCGTCGTTGCCAACTTTTTCCATAGCGTCGGAAATGAGTTCGCCGACCTTCTCGTCTCCTGCGGAGATCGCGGCGACCTGAGCGATGGCCTGTTTGCCGCTGACCGGTTTGGAAAGACCTTTCAGTCCCTCGACCGCTGATTCAACAGCAGCTTCGATACCGCGGCGGATCACCATGGGGTTGGCGCCTGCGGCAACATTCTTCATTCCTTCGCGGACGATCGCCTGTGCAAGCAGAGTTGCGGTGGTTGTACCATCGCCTGCGACATCGTTCGTCTTTGTGGCAACTTCCTTAACCAGCTGGGCACCCATGTTCTCAAAGGGGTCTTCCAGTTCGATCTCTTTTGCGATGGTGACACCGTCATTGGTGATCAGAGGCGCACCGAACTTTTTATCCAGAACCACGTTGCGGCCTTTCGGTCCGAGTGTGATCTTCACGGTATCGGCAAGCTGATCAAGTCCAGCTTCCAAGGCGCGTCTTGCTTCTTCTCCGTATTTCAACTGTTTAGCCATTTTTATGTCCTCCTGTAACTGTTATTCCACAACTGCCAGAATATCGTTCTGACGCACAACGATGTACTCGCCGTCATCCAGTTTGACTTCTGTTCCGGCATATTTCGAGTAAATGACCTTGTCGCCCTTCTTCACGTACATGGTTACTTCCTTGCCGTCCACAACGCCGCCAGGACCCACCGCGATGATCTCCGCCATCTGCGGTTTTTCTTTTGCGGTTCCGGGAAGAACGATGCCGCCCTTGGTGACTTCTTCAGTCTCCAGGCTCTTCAGAACAACGCGATCTGCCAAAGGTTTCAGTTTCATATGATGCCTCCTTGCTGATATTGCAATAATAAACTCTTGATTTGTTAGCACTCGCAGTCTTTGAGTGCTAACCACTTTTCCTATTATATCCGTGGGAAATGGTTTCGTCAATTGTAAAATGCGACAGAAATGTGAAATCTATGCTATACTGATTTCCACAGAAAATTCAGCGGAAACGGAGCCGTTCATGCAGATCTTCGAGTTCAAAATCACGGGGATGTCCTGTGCCGCGTGCAGCGCGGCAGTGGAACGCGTTACAAAGCGCGTACAGGGTGTGGAGGCCTGCAGTGTCAATCTTACCACCGAACGGATGCGCGTCCGCTGTGAGTCGGACGCAATCGACTCCATCCTGGCAGCAGTGTCCAAAGCCGGCTTCGGCGCTGAACCCGTCACCGACCGGTCAGCCCAGAGAAAAAAAGATACCGAGGAATTCGAAAAATCCCTCCGTCTCCGCAGAACACGGTTTACCGTGGCGCTGGTTTTCGCCGCGATGCTGTTTTACACCGGAATGGGGACCATGGCCGGTCTCCCCTTCCCCGTTTCCCCGGACCGGGATCCGGTGGCGTTCACCCTGATCCAGATCATTCTGCTTGTCCCTGTCCTGATCGCAGGCCGTGATTTCTACCGCAGGGGATTCCTGAACCTGATCCGACTCCAGCCGAATATGGACTCCCTGATCGCTCTCGGCACCGTTGCCTCCATCTGCTACAGTACCGTGTCGTTCATCCGCATTCTTTCCGGGCATCCGGAAGCGGTACACGATATGTACTGGGAATCCGCAGGGACCATTGTGGCTCTTGTTATGCTCGGAAAATACCTGGAGAGCCGGAGCAGATTCAAAACCTCCGAATCCATCCGCGAGCTGGTGGCTCTTGCCCCGGATACCGCGGATCTTCTGCTCCCGGACGGTTCCTGCAAAACCGTTCCGGCAGACCACCTTCTTCCGAAAGACCGCGTTCTGGTCCGCCCAGGAGAACGGATCCCCGCCGACGGCATACTGGACAGTGAAGAGGCCGACGTGGATGAATCCATGCTGACCGGAGAAAGTCTGCCCGTGGAGAAGCATGCCGGGGACAGTCTCACCGGCGGCAGCGTCAACACCAGCACAGCACTGACCATGTCCGTGACCCGGACCGGCGAGGAAACGACCCTCTCCCAAATGATCCGGCTCGTAGAAGACGCCCAGGCAGGCAAGGCCCCGGTATCCCGTCTTGCGGACCGCATCAGCGGGATATTTGTTCCAGCGGTACTGGGCATCGCGGTCCTGACCGCAGTCATATGGCTCCTCTGCGGCCAGCCTGTTTCCAAAGCCCTGACATCCTTTGTTTCCGTGCTCGTGGTCGCCTGCCCCTGTGCCCTTGGTCTTGCCACTCCCACCGCCATCATGGTGGGAACCGGCCGGGCGGCAAAGAACGGGATCCTCATCAAAAGCGGGGAAGCTTTGGAACAGACCGGCAGTCTTGACCTGATCCTTCTGGACAAGACCGGTACCATAACAAACGGAAAACCCGCCGTCACCGATGTGATTCCCGCTCTGGCGGATGATACGGAATTTCTGTCCCTGTTCGCCTCCGGTGAACAGTTCAGCGAGCATCCTCTCGGAAAAGCGGTATCGGAATATGCCGGAACCCACGGTATTCCCCTCCTTTCCTGCTCGGAGTACAAAGCCCTGTCCGGCCGGGGCGCATCCGCCGTTGTGGAAGGACACGCTCTCCTGCTCGGAAACGAACGCCTTATGAAGGAAAACGGAATATCCGTTCCTTCCGGCCAGAAAATAGAAAAACTGACACAACAGGGAAAAACGCCTCTCTTCCTGGCCGTTGACGGCAAATATGCCGGCTGCATTGCCGTAGCGGATACGCTCCGTGAAAAAGCGGAAGAAAACCTTGCGGAAATCAAACGGATCATTCCGGACGTGCGGATGGTCACGGGAGACAATGACCGTACCGCACGGGCGATTGCCGGAATCGCGGGGATCTCCTCTGTATACGCGGAAGTCCTCCCCGGACAGAAATCCGATATCGTCCGGGATCTTCAAAAGGAAGGAAAAACCGTTGGTATGGTGGGAGACGGTATCAATGATGCTGTTGCCCTGACCCGGGCGGACGTCGGATTCGCCGTGGGAAGCGGAACGGATGTGGCGATCTCCTCCGCTGATATCATTCTGATGGGCGATGCGCTCAGCCGTACCTCCGTCGCCGTCCGGATCAGCCGTGCGACCATGCGGATCATCCGGCAGAACCTTTTCTGGGCTTTCTTCTACAATGCCATAAGCATCCCGGTTGCCGCCGGTGTCCTGACGCTGTTCGGAGGGCCCCAGCTTTCTCCAATGATCGCCGCACTGGCAATGAGTTTCTCCTCCGTCACCGTTCTGACGAACGCGCTCCGGCTGAAAACCGTGGACCTGAACAGATACTGACCTTCCCGCTGCCGGAGCCTTGGAAATTCCCGTTACGTCGGCGTTTCGTTCCCCTTTCCCATATGCCCGGCGCGCTGTCAGACGGTCTTCCGTTTCACTTATAAAAAAGTGCCAAAAAAGTCCAAAAAAATCTTTTCTTTTTCCTTGCAATCGCTATTTTCATATGTTAGAATGACTTTTGTTTGAGTTTTTAGTTAGCAAAATAGGGGGTGAATGGGTTTTGGCAAATATCAAGTCCGCTATGAAACGCGTCAAAGTCTCCGAGAAGCAGAATCTTCGCAACCGTATGGAGAAGTCCGCTATGAAGACCGCGATCCGTCGTTATGATGAAGCACTGGCCACTGATGACAAGGAAAAACAGCAGGCAGCTTATCTCGCAGCTGTTAAGACAGTCGATCAGACAGCTTCCAAAGGCGTGATTCATAAAAATGCAGCCAACCACAAGAAGGCGCAGCTCGCCAAGAAACAAGCAAAGGCGCAGTAACAGCCCCTTTTCATGTTGAATTTTTCCGCCGGTATCCGCCGGCGGATTTTTTATTTTTTTATTGCTTTAGCGCATAAAAGTGCTAAAATATGAAACAGGGCATAACTTACTCCACACTGAGACCCGGAGGAATAGATATATGGAAGCATACCGTTCAAGATTTGAAAACAAGGAATTCGACGATTTGTTTGACACGATCCTGCAGCTGGAAACACGGGAGGAATGCTACCGTTTTTTTGAGGATCTCTGCACGATTCCGGAACTGAAGTCCATCGCCCAGCGCTGGGCTGTTGCGAGGGAACTTGCCAAGGGTGAGACCTATCAGGATATCTCCGCCAGAACCAAAGCCTCCTCCGCCACCATCAGCCGTGTCAACCGCTGTCTGACCTATGGCGGAACAGGGGGCTACCGGATCATGCTGGAACGGCTGGAGGAAAAGAAATAATATGTCGATGGACGGATTGTCTTTGAACGCCGTTCTCAATGAGATCGCGTTTCTGAAAGGCAAGAAAATAGACAAGATCCAGCAACCGGACCGGGACAGTCTCCTGTTTTCGCTTCGTTCCGACGGCAGAAGCTGCAAACTTCTGCTCTGTCTGCATACTGAAAACGGACGTATCCAGCTGACGGATCTTCCCTTTGAAAACCCCGCCGAGCCTCCGATGTTCTGCATGCTTCTGAGAAAACGGCTCATCGGAGCACGGATCGAAGGCTTCTCCCAGTTAGGACTGGACCGTTATTTTGAGATCTCCCTTGCGGGAAGAAATGAACTGGGTGACCCCGTCTCTCTCCGGCTCTGCGTTGAGCTCATGGACCGCCACTCCAATGTCACGCTGGTCCAGGATGGGATTATCGTGGACTGTCTCAAACGCGTAACGCCCGATATGTCCCCGGTCCGTCCTCTGCTTCCCGGACTCTCCTTTCTGGTCCCGCCGGAGCAGGACAAACGGTCTCCCTTTGAACTTACCGAGGAAGGGATCGCTGCGATCCTCCGGAGCGAACGCCCTGTCAAGCTCTTTCAGGACAGCTGCAGCGGCGTATCCAAAAATGTCGTAAACATGCTTTTCGGGAACGAACCGGATGCCGGGCGGATCTGCAGAAAACTGCAGAAACTGCACGGTTCCGGACCGGATCCGGTCATTGTACGCAAAGAAAACGGCGATCCCCAGTGCGTTCTTCCGTTTCTGCCCGAAGATCCATTTCCTGTTACGGAATTCTCCACAATGTCCGAAGCGTACGACGCGTTTTACAGGAGCCGGGACGCCGTGGTCCGGGTCCAGCGGAACGGGGCTTCCCTGAAGAAATCCGTGGAGATCAAACTGAAACGCTCCCGGAACAAATATGCGCTGTATGAGGAATCCCTCGGTTCCGATGCGGAGATGCAGAAGAACCGCCTTTACGGTGAACTGATCACCGCAAACCTGTACCGGGTCAGCCGGGGTCAGAGCGTTCTGCGCTGTACGGACTATACCTCAGACCCGCCGGAAGAAAAAGCGGTTCCGTTGGATCCGCTGCGTTCTCCGAACGACAATGCCAAGCAGTATTTTAAAAAGTATAAAAAAGCAAAAGCCGCCATGGATTACGCCTCCAAAATGATTGAGGCGGAGCGGGAGGAGATCGCTTATCTGGAAGGACAGCTGGACAATCTGGAAAAGTGTACAACGCTGCAGGAACTGGGCGAGATCCGTTCCGAACTTGTCGCCCTGAAATACCTGAAATCCGACCACCGGGCAAAGCCGCAGAAGAAGGAAGTCTCCAGACCGTTTGTTTTTCTGTCCTCCGACGGAATACGGATCCTGGTCGGTAAAAACAACATGCAGAACGATAACCTGACGCTGAAAACGGCGGCACCGGACAATCTTTGGCTTCACACAAAGGACATCCCGGGTTCTCACGTGATCGTGGACTTCAAAGGTCTTCCGCCGGAACAGACTCTGTTGGAAGCGGCGCATCTGGCAGCCTATTACAGCAAAGCGCGGGATTCCTCTCTGGTCCCGGTGGACTACACTTTCCGCAAGGTCATAAAAAAGCCGGCCGGCGCAAAGCCGGGAAAAGTCATATATTCCACAAACCAGACCCTGTACATCACACCGGACGGATCCCTTGTCCGGAATCTGAAGCAGGAAGAATAAAAGGAGATATTAAAATGCGTCTGATCATCGCGTCCAACAACGAGCATAAGGTCCGGGAGATCAAACAGATCCTCGGACAGTACTTTGATCAAATGAGCACCCTGAAAGAAGCGGGGCTCGACATTGACGTGGTGGAAGACGGAACCACGTTTCAGGAAAATGCCGTCAAAAAAGCAAGAGAGGTTCTGGCCGCCGCTCCGGAATACGACGCGGCCCTGGCGGATGACTCCGGTCTGATGGTGGATGCCCTGGGCGGCGCGCCCGGTGTATACAGTGCCAGATACGCCAACATTTCCGGGCATGACACGGAGGCGAACAACAGAAAACTTCTGGAAGAACTGAAGGACGTTCCGGACAGTGAGCGGACCGCCCGTTTCGCCTGCTGCATCGCTATGGAACGCCGAAACATGGATCCTCTGTGCGTTATCGCCTACGCGGAGGGAATGATCCTTCGGGAACGCCGCGGGGAGAACGGATTCGGATACGACCCGCTGTTCTATTACCCGCCCCTCGGAAAGACATTCGCCGAGCTTACCGCCGAAGAGAAAAACAAAGTCAGCCACCGGAGCAAGTCCCTTGCCTTGCTGGAAGAGGCGCTGGATAAGGAACGCAGATGAGGATCGCTGTCTTTTCCGACACCCACGGTGATCTGTCCCGGATTCCCCTGATCCGGGACCGGATCGGTGATGTGGATGCCGTGTTTCATCTCGGCGACTATGCAGGCGACGGGCTGGAGATCGGAAAGATGCTGGGCGTTCCCTGTTACGCTGTTCACGGAAACTGCGACATGACCGTGGATGACATCCCCTACGAACGCGTCGAAGAAACGGACGGATGCCGTTTCCTTTTGACCCACGGAAACCGGTTCCGTACTCTGACGGAACTCGGTCTTGCGGCGGAGGAACTTCACTGCGATGCGGTTCTGTTCGGGCACACCCATGAGCCCCTTCTGACCGCGTACGGCCCGATCCTGATCGCGAATCCCGGAAGTCTCAACCGGCCCCGCTCCGGCAAAAACGCCGGATTCGCACTGATCACCACGGAAAAAGACGGGCCGAAGATCAAACTGGTCAGTCTTACCCGCTGACCTCTAAGACCCCTTTCACAAATTCGCCATGAATTTCGGGAAAATTTCAAAATCCCAGGGCAGTCGGACAGCCGTCTGTTATGTTATATTGTACTGGGTTACGAGTAATCATTCATTGGAGGATGTTTTATGAAAAAAGGACTTCTGGGACTTTCCCTGCTGACTCTGGGCATTCTTTACGGTCTGCTGGTCGCCATTGTTCTGCTGATCTGCCATCTGACAGGCGCATCCGTGCTTACCGCGATCATTATTTCCATCGTAGTGCTGGTGATCCAGTTTCTGGTAGCCCCCTGGCTCACAGACCTTTCCATGCGGTGGTTCTACAAGGCAGACTTCAAAGCGGAGCTGCCCATGTACCTGACCGTGTTTGTGGAGGAGGTCTGTTCCCGCCATGACATGAAGATGCCGAAAATCGCCGTGATTCCGGACGGTGCTCCCAACGCGTTCACCTACGGCAGAACTAAAAACGATGCGAGGATCGTGGTCACCCGGGGAACGCTGGAACTTCTGGATGAAGAAGGCGTCAAAGCGGTCGTCGCTCATGAGCTTGGACATGCTGTTCATTACGACATGCTGTTCATGACAGTGGCACAGGTCGTCCCTCTCGTCATGTACGCTGTGTTTGAAATCTGTATGTCCGCCAGCAAAAGCAGCAAACGTTCCTCCAGTTCAGACAGCAAAGGGAACGGCGGTCTGGCGCTCATTGGGCTGATCGCCTATGTTCTTTATCTTATCTGCCAGCTGATCATTCTGTGGCTCAGCAGGACCAGGGAGTACTACGCGGATGAGTTTTCCGTGGAAGAGACGAAAAATCCGAACGCGCTCGCCAATGCCCTTGTACGCATCGGCTACGGTCTTGCCACTTTGGGTAAAGAAGAGACCAAAAACCGGCACAGCGTTGCGAGCCCTTCCACACTGGGGATCTCAGACGGGAAAAGTGCCAAACCCATGGCGGTCTGCTGTGCTTCCGGCGATCCGGGCAACATGAAGTCCAGCGTGCAGAACGCCATGAAGTGGGATATGTGGAATCCCTGGGCAAAGCTCTACGAGCTTCTCTCCACCCACCCGCTTATTTCCAAACGTCTTCTGGCTATCTCCAAAAGATCCGCGGAATTCGGGCAGGATCCCTATGTCACCTTCGATTTGAAAAAGCCAGAAAGCTATGCGGATGATTTCATTAAAGAGGTGCTGATCAACATCGCTCCCGTCCTGCTGTTCATTGTGATTGCGATCCTGTATTTCGCCAATCCGACAAAAGTCTTCCTGATCCCCGCATCCGTTACTGTTGCCATGATCGCCAGTCTTCTCAAGTTCATGTACCGGCATCCGGGCAGAGGATTTGACCTTCAGACCGTGAAAGAACTGCTGGGGATCGTTAAGGTATCCGGCATTACCCCGGTCGCCTGCGAAGTGGACGGTGAGATCATCGGCCGCGGAAATCCCGGCTGTGTATTCAACGAAGACTTTGTCATCCGGGATGAGACCGGCATCATCTTTTTGGACTACAACCAGCCGCTGTTTATTATCAACAAGCTGTTCGCAATGTTCAAATCCAAGGAAAACTTCGGAAAAATCGCCAAGGTCAAAGGCTGGTACAGAAGAAATCCGACCCCGTACATTGAGATCAAGTCCTTTGAGGTCGACGGAAAAGTCAAGAAGTGCTGGACATACCAGTTCGGTTATATCTGGCGTGCTGTCCTTCTCGGAGTGTGCCTGCTGCTGCTCATCGTTACTGTTCTCTGACGCAACATATAACCACACCGTGCCGGTAAAACGGCACGGTGTTTTTTATGGCCCCCGGCAGATGGCGCAGAAAGACGAATCAGAAAAACCCAACCAAAGCCATTAGGCCGTCAATCCGAGAGTTTCACCAGAATAACATCACCGGACAACTGAACATATCCGTAATCCGGATAACTTGGCATTTCCCTGACCTCGCCGGATTTCGCAAGTTCTTTGGCTTCCTCTTCGGAAACAAAGTTCCAGTCCAGGCCAAGGAAGAAATGAATGAAATCCTCCCGGGACCATCCGTTTCTCAGGGTAATAGCATTCCCGTCATATGCGCCCATCACGCCCATGATCTCCGACCATCCGAACGTTTTCATCACATTGCTGACAGGCGCCTTGCCAATCAGAGCGACCCTGGTTTTGGAGGTGAATCCGGGGGTTCCCTGGACCTGCGCAGCAACGGTGTTGTACAGCGCATATGTGTTCTCATACTCAAACTGTTCAGCAAGGGCCGCCCGGTTGCTTTCCACCGCATTGCAGGCGATGATCAGAGCAAAACACAGAGCAAGAACTCTGGGGCAGACCGCCGGAAAGAATTCCTTGCAGTTCAGGCAGGGATCCACAAAAATCGCAAGAAGAATATAGACCAGCACAAAACTGTACATCACGAGCGTATGGACCACCAGTTCCCCCGCCACAAAAAGCATGCAGGTCAGGCTGAGCGGGAACACAAGTACTGTCAGCGCGGCAAGAAAAGCAAACCTGCCCCACTTCCCGGAACGGATATAGGACCAGACCGCCGACGCGACCGCCGCGACTGCCCCGGCAACGTGGACATACGCCGAAAAGGGCGAGACCACCAGACCATACAGTCTGTAATTCGGCACATACACAGCCATGAATGACCGGAAGCATGTATAGAACCGTTGTGCCAGACTCTGGGGATTCCCCAGCGCATCCTGGGCATAATCACCGAACTGCTGTCCTCTTGCCGAGAGCAAAAGCAGCGTGATTCCGTAATACGCAGCCGCAGCCGCCAGAAGGAAGACGAGATAGATCACGCCTTTCAGAAGGATCTTTTTAACAGGCTCATCCGTCCGGTATGTGTCAGAGATCATCAGAAGTACGAACAGTCCGGCGGCAATCGCAATATAGGACTGATAGATTCCGAGGCTGAGCGTCAGCAGGATCCAGGCAATTCCGTATTCCCACCAGTGTCCCGCATTCCTGACTGTACGGACCGCCAAAACCGCGAAAAGAAAAGCAGCCGCGTAGGAGGACGAGGTAAACATATATGTGAAAGTCGTCAACTGGGAGGGAAACACAACGATCAGGCCCGCCAGCAGGCAGCGGAGCATCCCGCTCTTCAGCCGGAACAGGTCAACGGTCAGACATGCCGAAACGCTCATCAGCACCAGGCTGATTATTCCCCAGAGCCAGGGCATGGAATAATTCGGGAAAATCAATTCGCAGAGTTCCAGACCCCACCTTCCGCTCTCCAGTTCGGCTCCCTTTGTGAACAGGAACGCAACGTCATCGAAATTCGGAAGCTTGTTCGTGAAAAAATAGGTAAATGCCAGCAGCCCGCATATCATGGCGGTACAGAAGGGTGCCTTATGTTCTTTCCATATGTTCCTGACCCGCATCGAGGCGGAACCGTCAAACATTTGTGATCTCATCTTCCTCTTTCCATTCCACACGGGTCTCGGAGAACTTGGAGAACTCCGGCAATTCCTGCAGAGAATGCAGACCGAATTTACGTAAAAACGCATCCGTCGTAGCAAACAGCACCGGCTTCCCGGGTCTGTCTCTCCGGCCGACCGGTTCGATCAGTCCCATCTTCTGCAGCTGGGCAACGGTATACTCGCAGCGGACACCCCTGACTTCCTCAATGTCTCCGCGCGTCACTGGTTGCCGGTAGGCAATGATCGCCAGGGTTTCAAGCATAGACCTGGAAACAGCTCTGGACCTGTCCGGCTGCAGAAGCGTCTCGATCAACCCGATATAGCTTCTGTTGCTGACCATCTGGACCGTATCCTCTGTCAGATAGATCTGAATACCGCGGCCTTCCTGTTCCCAGTCCGATGCCATTTCCTCCAAAAGTTTCCGGGTCTCCGGGACCGGCTGTGCCAACGTACGCGCCAGTTCCGCAACGGGAACGGGATCCCCCGCGATAAAAAGCAGGCATTCTATCTGGTTTCTGGTCAGTCTCTGTTCTTCCGTCATACTTCTTCTCCGCTTTGGATCTCATCCATGTATTCCACGTTGGCGTCCTCCGCCAGCAGTTTTTTTGCTTTCAATGTAATGTCCTCAAACGGCCCGCTCTGATGCAGATGGATCTCTCCGTGGATGATCATCTCCAGCAGCGCCATAAAGGTCACGATCACTTCCATCTTCTGCGGCTTTCCGGAAAAGAGTTCCTCGAACCGCACGGGCTTTTTAGATCCTTTGAGGATTTTACGGATCTTCCCGGTCTGGGAACGCACGGTAAAGTGGTCCGCCCGGACATGATGCAGTTTCTTAGCTTCTTCCTGCCTGTCCGTTTTGTCAAGGACACGCAGAAACGCGTTGTACAGTCCTTCCAGCGTGGCGCCTTCCATCTCCGCCTTTTTGGGCGGCAGCGGAACGTCGTCGGGCATTCTCGTCAGCGCGTCTCTGGCAGTCTCATACAGTTTCTGAAGATCCTCCCCCGCCTCTTTGAATGCCTGATAGTCCTTCAACTGGCGGATCAGCGCCTCTTCCGGATCCTCTTCTTCGGCCGGAGCCGATTCGGGTGCCGGTCGCGGCAGCAGCTGTCTGGATTTGATATAGACCAGCGTAGCCGCCATGGTCAGAAAATCGCTCATCCGGTCCATGTCCACCGAGTCGAGTTTTTCCATGTACTCCAGATACTGCGAAGTGATCTCCGACACAAAAATATCGCAGATGTCGATCTCGGCCTTCCGGATCAGATGCAGGAGCAGATCCAGCGGTCCCTCAAACTGTTCAATACTGACCTTGTAAGTTTCTTCCATACCTTACAGTCCGATGATCCACAAAGCGGCCCGGAGGAAAATATTCCACAGCCAGTTGACTACTGTTCCGAGCACGCTGGAAACGATTCCAAAAACGAGGAGTGCGATCAGAATATACTGTCCGTACTTGTGCAGGAACATGCACACCTTCGGGATCTTGTTCATCAAAAGACTATCGAATACGTGCGACCCGTCCAGAGGATAGATCGGAATCAGGTTGAACACGGCAAGCGACAGATTGATGGCAACGATCGAAGAAATAATGCTGTAGAAAGCGTCATTGTTTCCCAGTCTCCACTTGAAAACGCCCAGGCAAAGCATGATCATGAACACAAACGCGGTGATCAGGTTCATGCAGATACCGGCAATGGAAACCAGAATATCGTCCCTGCGGTAATTCTTGAAATTCCTCGGATTGACCGGAACCGGTCTTGCCCAGCCGAATCCGACAAAAAGCAGGCACAGAATGCCGAACAGGTCCAAATGCGCGAAAGGATTCAGTGTCATGCGTCCCTGGTCCTTGGCTGTGGGGTCGCCCAGTTTATAGGCAACAAACGCATGCGCCCACTCATGGACCGTAAGGCCGATCAGAATTCCGGGGATCGTGTACAGCAGTGACAGCGGATCGCTGATGATGTTTGAAATGCGCGATGATATCATTCGGTATCCTCAATCCTCCGCAAGTATTTCTTTCAGGAAGGATGTCCCCTCCCGCCATGTCTTTCCGGTCAGGTATTCATATACCGTAGCGCCGATGTCCGCGAACGTACTTCTTGTACCGATGCAGACTCCCCGCTTCAGGCCGTGTCCGGTCCCGACCAGCGGAATGTATTCTCTGGTATGGTCCGTCCCCGGAGTCGTCGGATCACATCCGTGATCCGCGGTCACCATCAGAATGTCCCCATCCTTCATTGCCGCCATCAAGTCCGGCATAGCCTGATCAAACGCTTCCAGCGCCCGGGCATATCCCTCCACATCGTTCCGATGGCCGTACAGCATATCCGTATCCACCAGGTTGATAAATACAAAGTCACCATCGCCGTTCTGAATGATCTCCAGTCCGGCTTTCGTCCCGTCGGGATTGTTCGTTGTATGATTGCTTTTGGTCAAACCGCGATGGCAGAAGATATCTTCGATCTTGCCAACTCCGATCGTTTCAAACCCATCCGCGACCAGCGCGTCAAGAATGGTATCCTTCAGCGGCTCTACCGCAAAGTCTCTTCTCTTTTCCGTTCTGACATAATGTCCGTTCTCACCGATGAACGGACGTGCGATAACACGGCCGACAAGATCATCCCCGACCAGAATGTCACGGGCGATCTCGCAGTAGCGGTAAAGTTCCTCCACCGGAACCACATCCTCGTGAGCGGCGATTTGGAACACGCTGTCAGCAGAAGTGTATACGATCAAATCCCCTGTCCTGACATGCTCATCACCGAGTTGCTGAATGATCTCCGTACCGCTGGCGACACAGTTTCCGATAACGTTCCGGCCGGTGCGTTTCTCAAACTCCTTGATGATTTTTTCAGGGAATCCATTCGGATATGTGCGGAAGGGCACGTCCATGGCAAGTCCCGCGATTTCCCAGTGCCCGCTCGTGGTGTCCTTTGCCTTTGTGACCTCGGCAAGCCGTCCGTAAACGCCCTCCGGGCGTTCCGTCTCCGGAAGTCCGCTCCCCTCGATGTTTCCAAGTCCCAACCGGTAAAGATTCGGCAGGTCCAGCTTTCCCCTGACCCTGTAAATGTTTCCGTAGGTGTTGGCACCCTCGTCACCGAAATCAGCCGCATCCGGCAGCGCCCCGATTCCCGCGCTGTCCAAAACAAACAAAATCACCCGTTTTTTCATACCGTTTCTATCCTTTCAACTGTCTCTTTCGGCGGATTCCATCAGGTTCCGCGCGTGCTGAAGTGCTGCCTCGTCTCCGGCACTTCCGCTCATGATCCTTGCGATCTCCTCAACCCGCTGCTGCGGGTCCAGACGTACCGCGCTGGAGAAAGTTCTGTCTCCCCGAGTCTCTTTTGATACATAATAATCCGTATGGGCATACGCGGCGATCTGGGCAAGATGCGTCACGCAAAGCACCTGATGCAAAGATGCGATCTGCCGCATTTTTCTTGCCAGCGCGACGCTGATCTCTCCGCTGACACCGGAATCGATCTCGTCAAAGACCATGGTGGGAATCCCGTCCGATCCCGCAAGCACTGTTTTGAACGCAAGCATGATCCTGGAAAGCTCACCGCCGGAGGCGACATTCGCAAGAGGCTTCACCGGTTCTCCAAGGTTCGCGGAAAGAAGAAATTCCACGGAATCAAGCCCGTTCGCGGACGGCGTCCCTTCAGGATCCGTATCTATCCGGACCTCAAAAGAAGCATGCGGCATTCCCAGGTCTTTCATTTCCGGAATCAGCAGCTTCTGCAGACGAAGTGCGGCCGAGCGTCTTTCCGCGGAGAGTTCTGATGCCGCGGCCCGGTACATTCCGAGCGTCTTCTCATAGTCCGCTTTCAGCTGGTCCTTGCGTTCCTCCACTGTCATGAGCAGTCTGTATTCCTCGGAGATCTTTTCATAGTAGGTCAGGATCTCCCGGACGGAGTTTCCGTATTTCCGTTTCAACTGCGCGATCTGTTCCAGCCTCCACTCGATCCGGTCCAGTTCCGCCGGATCATAGGCAAAGCCCTCACTCAAATCGCGTACGGTATATCCCGCGTCCTCCAGCTGGTAGTATGCATCGGAAATCTTCTCCGCGATCTCCGCATACTCCGGACTGATTCCCGAAATCCCGGAAAGAAGCTGTCTCACGGCCGTCAGTCTGGAAAGGATCCCGTCCTCTCCGTTCAAACTCTCTGAACTTCCACCCAGTGCCGTCAGAATGGTCTGGGCATTCTGGAGTTTATTCCGCTTTTCCGTAAGTTCCTCTTCCTCGCCTTCCGCGAGATGGGCGTTTTCGATCTCCTGGATCTGGTATGCGAAAAGATCACATTTCCTCGCCCGTTCCATCTCATCCATGGTAGCATCGTCCAGTGCGCGCTTTGCGGCCGAAAAGACCCGGTATCTTCCTGCCGTTTCCTCCAGTTTCGCGGCACACGATTCCCCGGCGAAGGCATCCAGAAGCGTGATATGATTTTTGGGATTCAAAAGAGACTGATGCGCATGTTGTCCGTGGATATCGATCAGCATGTCTCCGATCTGCTTCAGAATATTCGTCGTAACCGGAATGCCGTTGACCCGGCAGACATTCTTTCCGGATGTATTCAGTTCCCTGTAAAGGATCAACTGTCCGTCCTCCGGCTCCATCTCCAGTTCCCGAAGCACCGGAAGCACCGGCTCTGTTGCGGAAAGTTCGAATTCCGCCTCCACGGACGCCTTTTCGGCACCGTACTGGATCAGATCCCGGCTCGCGCGCTCCCCGAGAACAAAGTTGAAGGACTCAATGATAATGGACTTGCCCGCTCCGGTCTCACCGGTCAGTACGGAAAAGCCATCGTCAAACTCGATGGCCTGTTCTTCGATCAATGCAACATTCCGAATATGGATCCTGCGCAGCATTTGTCTTCCCTCTGTCCTATTTGATCATTTTCTGAAATCTTGAGACGATTTCAGGAACATCATTCGCGTCATGCACGGCCAGGAAAATGGTATTGTCTCCGGCAATACATCCGGCGATCTCCGGCCATTTCAGGGAGTCGACCGTCTCCGCCGCCGTAGATGCGCTTCCCGGGATCGTCTTGATGACGATCAGGTTCCCGGCAGGGATCACGGAAAGCACACAGTTGGAAAACAGCTGGATCAGCCTGTCCTGCACATCCGATTCGGCGGATTCCACCGTTACATACCGGTAATTTCCGTCCGGATTCAGGACCTTGACCAGCCGCATATCCTTAATATCTCTGGATACCGTCGCCTGTGTGACATGGAATCCGCTCGCCCGGAGCAGACCCGCCAATTCCTCCTGTGTCTCAACATCGTTCTCGCCGATGATCTCCACAATTTTCCGCTGTCTGTCGTTCTTCATGATAGTGCAGCCCTTTTCAACATAATTTTTCGTGAATTAAATTCATCACGTCAGTTTCCCCAAACCGGATCAGTTTTAAAATGCGATCCGATCTGATTACGCTGACCGTGTCTCCACTCTGTAGCGATGCGAGCCTGTCCCCGTCCGCCGCGACACTTCCTTCCGCCCGCATGAGAATCCGGAGTTCTGTATCCGGTGATACAACAAAGGGTTTAAAATATACCGTATGTGAACACACCGGAGTAACTGCCATGGCATCCACATTGGGATAGAGCACCGGACCTCCCGCAGAAAGATTGTACGCAGTAGATCCCGTCGGTGTGGACACGAGCATTCCGTCGCAGAAAGCATCGCCGATCCGATGTCTGCCGCAGAAAACCTCCACTTCCGTTGTTCCGGAGAAGGAACTCTTGGAAACAAGAACATCATTCAGGCAGGTCCGCTCTTTGACTCCGTTGATCGAGCAATCCAGAAGCAGTCTCTTTTCAACGGTGTAATCCCCCCGCAGAAGTTTCTCTGCCGCTTCAGGGATCTTCTCCGGAACGACCTCCGTCAGAAATCCGATTCTTCCCATATTCACACCAAAAATGGGTACATCCAGCTCCGCGGCAACCTCAGCCGCACGCAAAAAGGTACCGTCGCCCCCAATGGAAATCAAGCAGGACAACGGTTCCGGAGTTTTCCGTGCCTCTCCGGCTTCCTCAAAAAAACTGAATAAAACTTTCCTTGTATTCAATTCGCCGGAAAGTGTCTCCGCAACCTCAGAAGTTCCTATTTTATTGCTGTTTACAACAATGCCAATCAACAGAACACCCCATTGTGTTACACAAAATGCAGTATCATTATACATTCAAAAATGTATATATGCAAGGAAAAAGAAGGTCCGGATGAACATCGGACCGGAAACGGAAAGCGGTCACCCGCTAGTCCAGAGACCCGTGCGCCTCTGCCACGACCTGCTCCGGAAGGGCTTCCGGAAGGAAGGACTGCGCCGGCTGACCCGGCTCTGGTCTTTTCAGATAAATCAGAAATTCAATGTTGCCTTTTGGTCCCGTAACAGGGGAGAAAGACAGGCCTTCCACGCAATATCCGCAGTCCGTAGCAACCCCGATAACACGCCGGATAACGGAAAGGTGCACCTCCGCGCTGCGTACGACCCCGTTTTTACCCACATCTTTCCTTCCCGCCTCGAACTGGGGCTTGATCAGTGCGACGACACTTCCCCCGGTTTTCAGGCAGGAAAACAGACCTGGAAGGATTTTGTCTAGGGAAATGAAAGAAACGTCAATGGACGCAAAATCCAGCGGCTTATCAAACCATCCGGGTTCCATGTATCTGGCATTGGTACGTTCCATAACGCGGACCCGTTCATCCGTACGCAGTTTCCAGTCCAGCTGACCGTATCCGACATCGATGGCATATACGCAGGAAGCGCCGCTCTGCAGCATGCAGTCCGTAAAACCGCCGGTCGAAGCTCCGATGTCGGCAGCCGTCATCCCCTCCAGAACGATCGGGAATTCCCGCATTGCTTTCTGCAGCTTCAGTCCGCCGCGACTGACGAAGGGAATCGGATCCTCCCGGATCACTACTTCCGCGTTCTCGTCGACCATGACGCCGGCCTTGGTCGCTTTCGCGCCGTTCACGAACACAACGCCCTCCATGATCAGGGCGCGGGCTTTTTCCCTGCTTTTGACCATTCCCTTTTCAAAAAGAAATACATCCAGCCGAATCATTTCCGTGCACTCTTAACCGCTTCTTCGATATCTTTTCTTGAAAAACCGCAGAATTCTCTCTGCTGTGCCACGGTAGCGTGGGCAATCGGGACATTGGGGACTCCAAGTGCTGTCACCGGAACCGGTGAAAGCAGTTCCGCCATCTTGTGTCCGAACGTAATCACTCCGTCCTCCACCGTTATTACGTGGCTGCAGGTATCCCGGATCTCCCGGATCATGTCCGTATCCAGTGGGGAAAGGAAACGCGCATTCACAAGACCCGTCCCCAGTTTTCTGGCAACCGGCATAGCCAGTTCCACCGTAATGCCGGAAGCAATGATCGTCACATCCCGAAGAGGTTCCATGATCTCCCATTTCCCGAAAGCGATGGGATTACTGATCAGCGCCTGCATCAGGTTATCCCTGCTGTACCGGATCGCTGCCGGACGCTGCAGGGTGACCGCCATCTCCAACATTGCGGAAAGTTCCTGCTGGGAAGCCGGAGAATAGATGTCCAACCCCGGCAGAGTGGAAAGAAAAGCGATATCATAAACTCCCTGATGCGTCTCTCCGTCATTTCCGACCAGTCCCGCACGGTCCACCGCGACCGTCACCGGCAGCTGCTGCAGACAAATGTCGTGCAGAAGCTGGTCATATCCTCTCTGCAGGAAAGAGGAATAGATCGCCACCACCGGTCTGAGTCCTCCAGCCGCCATTCCTGCGGCCATGGTCAGTGCGTGTTCCTCACAGATCCCCACATCGAAAAACCGGTCAGGGAATCTTTTTGCGAACTCATCCAGTCCCGTCCCTCCGGGCATGGCAGCGGTAATAGCTGTAATGGAGGCATTCTCCTGGGCAAGTCTGCAAAGGGTCTCCCCGAACACAGCGGAATTGCCCTTCTTCGTTTTTTTCGGAGTCTCGCCGGTTTCCGGGTCAAAAGCACCGATCCCGTGGAATTTCTCCGGGTTCTCTTCTGCAAAAGAGTACCCCTTTCCTTTTTTGGTTATCACATGGATCAGAACCGCACCCGAGATGTTTTTCGCGCGTTCAAACACGCGTATCATTTCCGGGATATCATGCCCGTCGATCGGTCCGTAATAGGTGAACCCCATCTCCTCAAACAGGAGGTGCGGCAAAAGAAAACTCTTGATTCTGTTCTTGAAACTCCCCATATGCTTCCCGATCCAGCGCCCGATCCTTCCCGTATCCAGTCTGCGAGACAGGCGTCTCTTGAACCGGACATAGCCGCTGCTCATACGCATATTGGTCAGCTGTTTGTGAACCGCACCCACATTCGGGGCAATGGACATGTCATTGTCGTTCAGTATCACGATGAGGGGAACATAGGACTGGCCTGCATCATTCATCGCCTCCAGCGCCATTCCGCCCGTCATCGCACCGTCTCCGATCAGCACTACGGCCGTTCCCGGTTCTCTGCGCAGTTTCTTCGCTCTCGCATATCCCAGGGCCGCAGAGACCGCGGTGGAAGCATGCCCCGTATTGAAGGAATCATGCTCGCTCTCTTCCCGTTTCGGAAATCCGCTGATTCCGCCTTTCTGACGGAGAGTCTCAAATCTGTCTTTCCGTCCTGTCAGGATTTTGTGCGCGTATGCCTGATGCCCGACATCGAAAAAGATCTTGTCCTGGGGAGAGTCAAAAGCCCTGTGCATGGCAATGATAATGTCAACAGCCCCCAGACTGGAAGCAAGATGACCGCCCGTCACGGAAACTTTGTCCACCATAAAGCCGCGGATCTCCTCCGCCAGCTCCTGCAGTTTTTCCGCCGGGAGTTTTTTCAGGTCTTCAATTGAATTGACGGTGTCCAACACCGGATACTGTTTCATGTTCTTCGCCCGATTACAAATTATTCGTCAGCAACTGCCAGCACCAGAGCAAAAACTTCTTCGGTCCCCGCCGCAGCGCGCCACAGCGGAACGCGAGATTCAGTCCGTGCACAAAGTTTCTGTCATAGTCCAGCACCCAACCGGTCTTTTTCTTCTGATCTTCCCCGAAATCCTCTCCGTGCGTCCGGTACAGTTCCCTGATCATGTTCTGCGTCCAGTGGTTGTTTCCCCTGTTTTTCAGATCACGGATCACTTTCGGGATATTAAATATCTTCAAAACCGACGACCACTTCGTCTGCATGCTTTCGATCGTCCGCAGCCCGAAAGCATTTTCTCCGTGCTGCCGGTACAGGATATGCGGCTCCGGATCAAAAAGGACAGAAGCATCCGTCAGCTTCGCCAGGCGGTAGACCCAGGCATCATGGTAACAGTCATACTCGGGAAACGGTGAAACGGCGATCCGGGCCATTTCCCGGTTGAACACCTGCACACAGCCCTGCGCCATACACAGCTCCAGCACCTCAAGATAATCTCCGTAACAGCGGATATCATCCCGCTTGATGGTTTTCAACGCCCCGTCGGTGTAGATCTTGTTGGAATAGTACAGACAGGCGCCGTCCCTCTTCCTTTCGGCGGTACGGATCCTCTCCACGGCGCTGGAAAGTTTGTCCGGAAGCCAGAAGTCATCCTGATCCGAAAATGCGAAATACCGGATCTCCGGATACTTTTCCATGACCTCTTTCAAAAGCGTCAGAAAACTCCGGGTGACCCCCAGATTTTTAATGTCATCTCTGTTCCAGAGCATGACATTATCATGCTTTTTCCCGTATTCCTCTACAATATCCCTTGTCGCATCCGAGGAGCCGTCATCCCGGACAAACAGAAGAACATGGACATTCTCCTGCCCAAGAATACTGTCGATCTGTTCCCGGATGTATTCCTCCCCATTGTACGAGGACATCAGCACAGCCACTGTTTCCAAACCGCTCACCGTTCCTTTCCGTTGAACAGCGAAAGAAACTTCGCCGCAAAAAACACGATCTCATGGCTCTTCTCCAGCGCGATCCTTTTCCCGATCGCCTTGCCGAAAACCATGATTCCGCTGATCAGGGCAGACAGAAGGATATTCATGATCATCTGTCTCCGTTCAGTAGCCGCGGAAAAGAGCCTGGCAATGATAGCCACGCCCATCGCGCCCGAAATAATGCTGCAGATATCTCCAATGATATCGTTACAGATATTGGAGACCCTGTCCGCATTTTTGATCAGACGGATCGCCTCCTTCGCTCCGCGGATCTTCTTGGAGGCCATGGCGGAATAAGCCGTCACATCCTCTATCGTAACGGAAACACCCAGAAGATCCGAAAGGATCCCGATCAGGATGATCAGGCACAACAGCGCAACTGCGACCCACACGGAAACTCCCATGAGCGTCGTCTCGGAAAAAAAAGAAAAAACAACTGCCAGCCCAAACGCCAGAAAAAACGCTTTGACCGGCCAGTTATTGTTTCTATCCTGTTTATTTCTCTTCGGACGGTTGTCTTCCAATCCCAAATTACCCTCAAAAAATAAAAAAGGTGGTGGCACGTCAAGTAGACTTTGCAGCTTTAGGTCCAGTAGGGTTTCCCCATGAGTTACTCTCCGTCGCCGAAAGAGCGGTTTCCCTTTACAACCCATGCCGGTATGTCACCATACACGGGACTGGATTACCACTGAGGCTACACCGTAATCCTCGACATGCCCACGCTTCGAACTACCGTTCTTGCAGTAACAGCCTAGGGGCTTTCCCCTACAGCTCCGCTGTTTCCTAGCCGCTTTTGCAGAAAGGGTTTCATTCGGCAATCGCATTCGTCTGACTTGGCCAAGTCATCAGAAACGTGTTCCGCAATCCACCGTTGCCACGCACGGCAGGCTACTCTGTACACAGTTTGAATCCCGCATCACAGGTTTATCCCTAAGGGGTAATACAACCAAAGTTGACCACCCGTTTAGGTCTCCACGAAAGTTGGGTCAACGCCCGCATGCCATTGCGGATCGCCCAGCTCTCTTAACTCCCAGCATCCACCCCCGACTGGGCGTCGGCAGCAAACACCAGGAACTTCATCGATGTGCCCTTAACGGATTTTTAGGCCCGTTTTCAGAAGCAGCTTTACTGACTAGGATACTGCACCACCTTATTTGATTATATCACAACACGCAACATCTCACAACATCCCCGAAACGGGCGGAAGCAAAAGCTCCCCCTGTTTCTGCCGGTTTTCAAGTCCGGTCTCCGTCAGAACCCCGGCCGGAATGTATTGTATTCCTTTCCGTCCAGCGTCTTCCAGGAAAAGATCCCGTTATCAAGCATCATATAACTGTGCTCAGAGCCGTCCTTCGGAATGGAAACAGAGCCCGGATTGATATAGGTAAACAATTCGTGCTCCCGGCAGGCAGGGCAATGCGTATGCCCGTGCAGCAGGATCATTCCCTTTGAAAGCGGCGGAAGATTCTCTTCATTGAACAGATGTCCGTGGGTAGCAAACACGGTTAGATTGCCTTCGCACAGCATACAGTAATCCGCAAGAATCGGGAACTCCAGAACCACCTGGTCGATCTCCGCGTCACAGTTGCCCCGGACGGAAAGGATCCTGTCCCGATGCTCGTTCAGCATCGCGGTCACTCTTTTGGTGTCGTATTCCTCCGGAAGGTCGTTTCTGGGGCCGTGATACAGCGTATCCCCCAGCAGCAGGAGCCGGTCGGGCTGTTCCACGCGCATTTGATTTAGAAGCTTCTCACAGTAGTACGCGCTCCCGTGGATATCCGACGCGATCATCCATCTCATATTGAATCCATCCTTCCTTTGGAAACCGGGACCTGTTTCAGTCCTCGTTCCGTTCAGTTTCTTCTTTATCTGGAATCTGTTCCGGCGCGCCTGTCTCCTGCAGGGCATCCGCCTTATCGCCGTCCTCTTTATCCGCTTCCCGGAAAACAAAGAACCGCTGTCCGATATAGTTGAGTCCCACGAACAGGCACATTCCCGCCACCATGGCCACGTTGCCCTGAACAGATGCGGATGCGTTGGAAAGCATAGATGTAATCAGAGGTTTCGCAATGCCATATGCCAACAGGTAACAGACAAGAATATTCAGTATGAACCGGACAAGAGACTTTCCGGTATTCCCCTTTTGCCTGAACGTGAAGTACTTGTTCAGAAAGTAACTGAGAATACTCCCGAAAAAATAGTTCGCCGCGGAAGAAAGCCAATAACGCCAGTCTTCCTGAACGCCTTTCAGCAAAACGTTGTAAAAAACGAACATGATGGCAGCTCCGAACAGGGTGTTCGCAATTCCCACCAAAATAAACTTCCAGAATTTGATATCAAAGAACTTCTTCAGAAAATCCTTCATTTTTTCGCCTCTCCGCAAATCTCGGAAATCACATATCTCGGTCTTCCCTTGACCTCATCATAGATCCTGGCAATATAGTACCCGATGATTCCCATGCTGATCATCATTACACTTCCGCTGAGCAGCTGGATCAGAATCACTGTGGTAAAACCTTCCACCGCCACACCGGTGATCTTTTGGACCAGAGCGGTGATCCCGAGCACGAGGGATACGATCAGCATCAAAACACCGAGAGTCACAATGATGTGCAGAGGCGCGGATGTAAAGGATGAAATGTTTCTAAAGGCGTATCCGATCAGTTTTCCCGTGCTCCACTTGCTGGTTCCCGCCTTGCGTTCCCGTACCTCATAAGATACTTCAGCTTTCCGGTACCCGACCCAGAAGGACAAGGCCCGGAAAAACACCTGCCGTTCCGGAAGACTGTTCAGAGTGTCCACCACTTTGCGGTCCAGAAGTTTGAAATCCGATGCGTTGGACATGTCCGTTCCGACCGCCTTGCTGATCCATTTATAGA
>R22__coassemble_400_pt1 | contig 29476 bp, 30 predicted proteins | sample R22__metabat2_high_PE_038 | metagenome-assembled genome bin R22
TATGAGGTTCTTCGGGCGGCAGCGGCCAGCGACGGGTGGCTGGCCCGTGCAGTCCGGGCACCCGGTCTGGCACTGCAACGGCTGACGACAAGAGAACCTGATCCGGAAATGCTGGAAGTGGCATTGGAAGCATTCCAGATGGCTATGGATCCGCCGGACCACGATATCATTGTGGAAACGGAGAAAAGGGAAGAGAAGGCGGAAAAAGAGACTTGATTCCATTACACAGGATCCGTGAGATCGCCGGAAAGATCCGTGACGCGGCGGGGGAATCGGCGGAGTTCGAGGCTGGGCAGATGCTGCGCTCCGTTTTCGTAATGGATGGAACCGATTTGACGCCGGAAGCCCGGGAGCGTCTGGAAGAAATGATCCAAAGACGCTTGCAGGGCGAACCGCTCCAGTATATTCTGGGGGAATGGGAGTTTATGGGACTGCCTTTTGCGGTACGTCCCTGCGCACTGATTCCAAGACCGGAGACAGAGAATCTCTGTGAAGAGGCATTGACTCTGATCCGTCAGAAGAAGTATAAAACTGCTTTGGATCTTTGCAGCGGAACCGGCTGTATTGGGATTACACTCGGGAAGCTGGCAGGGGTTCGTGTAACATGCGCGGATATTGACCCGGACTGCGTGGAACTGGGCAGGGAAAACGCCCGGTCCAACGGTGTGGATATCACATTTGCCTGTGGGGATTTATTCCGGGCTGTAGAGAAAGAGAAATATGATTTGATCTGCTGTAATCCACCCTATCTTTCTGAAACGGATATGGGGGATTTGCAGCGGGAGGTCCGGTTTGAACCGGAACTTGCCCTGTACGGAGGAAGGGACGGGATGGACTTCTACAGAAGAATCGCTTTGTCCTTCCGGGAGCATCTGTTGCCAGGCGGAACTCTTTTGCTGGAGATCGGTGCGGCGCAGGAAAAAGTTGCAGAGTTTTTTTCAGGGGCTGTTGTCTTGAAAGATTATGCGGGCCTTCCAAGAATCATTAAGGTGGAGGAAATATCATGAAAACAGGTTATGTCATTGTGTTGGCGGTTCTGTTCGCCATTCTTCTGGCAATAGGGATCATTGCTTTTGCGGGACCCAAACTGCTGGATATGAAGGCGGCGAGCGAGGCTGCGAAAGCAACCCCTGAGCCTGCCATGACTCCGGAACCGACGGTTGAGCCGGAACCGATGACGAACGATGAGACAATTCAGGACGAAGATATGACGGAAACTGAAGACGGACCGGAAGATGCAGACGAACCGGACGGTGAGGTTGAAACATCCAATTCTTTTGGCGGACCGTCCACACCGGGCGAAGTAACCATAGGAGCGGTGGGGGATATCATGGTTATGCCCAAACAGCTTTCCGGTGCGTTTGAACCTTCTTCAAACACGTACGATTTTTCTAAGAGTTTCACTGGCGTGACGGGAATGTTTCAGTCTGTCAATCTGATGTGCGGCAATTATGAGGGAACCATGGCAGGGGCGAAGTACTCCTACTCCAACGGTCAGACAGACAGCGAGGGCAGGATTCGCTTTAATGCTCCGGATTCTTTTGCGATGGATATGAAAAAAGCCGGATTTGATATTTTGACTACCGCAAACAACCACGCAGGTGACTACGGGCTCGAGGGGATCGTGAATACCATTGATGCCATCCGGAATGCCGGAATGCTCCAAACGGGAACATATAAACAGCCGGAGGACAAACAGGATCCTGTTATTGCGGAGTGCAATGGGATCAAGATTGGAATACTGGCTGCCACGACTGTTATTAACGGAAATTCCGGACTGTCATCTTCGGAAAAAAAGAAGCACTTCTCCCTTTTGCAGGAGATGGATGATATCAAGGAACAGATCAGCGCATGTAAATCGGCAGGGGCTGAGTTTATCATCATGTTCTCCCACTGGGGAAAAGAATATGAGACAAAGTATTTCAGAAGCGCGGATGCCTATGCTAAAAAACTGTTTACCGCAGGGGTGGATATGATTATCGGATCGCATCCTCATGTGGTGGAACCCTTTAAATACGTGACCGTTAAAAGAGATGACGGAAGTTCTTTCACGGGACTGGTCGTCAGTTCTCTGGGGAATTTCCTGGCCAATATGTCCGGGACGAGCCAGTATGAGATGTATCTGCAGGTTACCATCAAGAGGAAGGATGACGGTTCCGTCGTTTTGAACCAGGCATCCTATATGCCGCTGCTTTGCTTCTCAAAGGATATCCGTGTCCCGATTCCAGGTGCTGAGCCGGAGATGAACAAAGACGGAGTGATGGAGGTGCCATCGATCAAGTCAGTCATGCACGAGGTAGTCCCGGCACTTTCCGATACATCGCTGATCAAGTCCTATTCTGATCTGGAGGAAAAGGAATTGAGTATGATCCAGAATGCCCGCGAGTTCGTTATCGGCGTTTGCGGGACTGACGTGATTCCGGTTATGGAGGATTCATGCTGGATAAACTGAGGAGTATCTGCGAGCGGTACAGACAACTGTCTGAACAACTGGCGGATCCGGAAACGCTGAAGGATATGGAAAAATGGAAGGCGGTCACCAAGGAGCATGCTTCCCTGGAGGAAATCGTCACAGCGTTTCATACCTATGAAAAAACCAACGCTTCTCTGGAGGAATGCAGAGAGATGCTGACAGAGCATCTGGATCCGGAGATGCGTGAGATGGTTCGGAGCGAAATAACAGAACTGGAAGAGAGCGTCGCTTCCCAGGAGAATCTGCTGAAGGGACTGCTGATTCCGAAAGATCCGAATGATGACAAGGACGTCATTATTGAAATCCGGGCGGGAACCGGCGGAGATGAGGCGGCCCTGTTCGGAGCGGACCTGATGCGTATGTATCTGCGCTTCGCGGAACGGAACGGGTATCATGTCGAGACCATTGATAGCAACCTGACGGAGATGGGCGGCGTAAAGGAGGTCGTATTTTCTTTCAGCGGGAAACAGGGTGTCTACAGCCGTTTGAAATTTGAAAGCGGTGTCCACCGGGTCCAGAGGGTTCCGGAAACCGAGTCTCAGGGACGGATCCATACCAGCGCCGCCACAGTGGCGGTGCTCCCGGAAGTGGATGACGTTCAGATCGAGATCAATGAGGCAGACATCCGGATCGATTTGTATCATTCCAGCGGGGCGGGCGGACAGCATGTGAATAAGACGGAATCTGCCATCCGTATTACGCATATGCCCACCGGAATCGTGGTGCAGTGTCAGGATGAACGGTCACAGCTGAAGAACAAAGAAAAGGCCATGCGCGTCCTGAAGAGCAGACTATTTGATTACTACCAGACAAGGCAGACGGAGGAACTTGCTTCCCAGAGGAAGAGTATGGTCGGTTCCGGAGATCGGAGCGAACGGATCCGCACCTATAACTTTCCTCAAAACCGGGTGACGGATCACAGGATCGGTCTGACACTTTACAAACTGGATCAGTTTTTGGACGGTGATATGAACGAAATGATCGATGCCCTTATTTTAGCGGAACGGACAGCGAAACTGTCCGCGGGGGATGAGTGATATGCGGACGGAAGTTGTTGACGCGACAAGCATAGAAGAAGCGGGAACGCAGTACGGCGCAAAAATCATTCGCGACGGCGGGCTGGTTGCCTTTCCGACGGAAACGGTATATGGACTGGGAGCAAACGGCTTGAATCCGGAAGCCGTTTCTTCTATTTTTGAAGCGAAAGGGCGCCCCTCAGACAACCCGCTGATCATGCATATCAGCAAAAAAAGCGAGATTCGCCAGTTGTGGGATTCCGTGCCATCTGTTGCAAATGTTTTAATGGATACTTTCTGGCCGGGACCTTTGACACTGATCTATAAACGGTCCCGCATTGTTCCGAATGCAGTTACCGCCGGACTGGACACGGTGGCGGTACGGCTTCCGGCTAATGTCACGGCTCGGGCACTGATCCGGAAAGCGGGAGTACCGATCGCCGCGCCTTCAGCGAACCTTTCCGGCAAGCCAAGCCCAACAACAGCGCAGCATGTTTTGGAGGATATGGAAGGAAGGATTCCGCTGATCATCGACGGCGGACCCTGTAAATACGGTGTTGAGTCTACAGTTCTATCACTGATCGGAACGCCGACCATTCTGCGTCCGGGTGCCGTGACCTGGGAGATGCTTTCTTCTCTGATCGGGGAGGTGCGGATTTCGGATGCGGTGCTTTCGCCCCTGAAGGAAAATGAAACCGCTGCCTCTCCCGGAATGAAGTACAAACATTATGCTCCGGATGCGGAGGTCGTTGTTATTTCAGGTTCTCCGGAAAAAGCGGCTGCCAGAATCAACGAATTGTATGTCAGTGCGGAACTGGAAGGAAAAAATCCGGAAATTGCGGGTACAAAACAAACAAAACACTTTTATCAGGGCAAAAAATTTGTTATACTTGGAGACAGAGAGAAACCTGAAACCTTGTGCAGGAATCTTTTTTCATATTTGCGCGCACTAGATCAATACTCAGATCTTATTCTGGCTGAGGGAATTTCGCCCGATCAGGCCGGTTTGGCGTATATGAACCGGCTTTTGCGTTCTGCTGGGTTTCATGTAGAGTATGTCTGATTTTATCCGATAGCGAGGTTGTTTTTGACCGTGAATATTTCCGTTGCCTGTGATCATGGCGGTTTTGCACTGAAAGAGAGGATTCTGGAGTATTTAGGTTCACTGGACTGTCAGATTACGGACTTCGGATGTTATAACACGGACAGTGTGGATTACCCGGACTTTGCGTTCCCTGCCGCGGAGGCGGTATCCCAGGGAAAGGCGGATTTCGGGATTCTTATATGTACAACGGGAATCGGTGTTTCTATCTGCGCTAACAAGGTGCGTGGGATTCGTTGCGCGCTTTGTACAAGCGTCTTTCAGGCAGAAATGACCAGAAGACACAACAACGCGAATATTCTGGCTCTGGGAGCAAAGACCATTTCGGCAGAAGAGGCGGAACAGATTGTATCTGCCTTTTTGCATACGGAGTTTGAAGGCGGAAGACACGGACGCCGTGTGGATAAAATCACCCGCTATGAAGAATTAGAAAACCATTAACAAATCTGGAGGAATGCAACATGTCGAAATTAACCATCATCGAACACCCGCTCATCCAGTACAAGTTGGGCAGGCTCAGGGACAAGGGAACGGGCGCTAAGGCTTTCCGTGAACTTGTGAACGAGATGTCCCTGCTGATGGGATATGAGGTGACGCGGGATCTGAAACTGATCGACACAGAGATCGAAACGCCAATCTGCAAGACAAAAGTCAAGACCCTCGAGAACGAGAAGCTCGCAGTGATTCCGATTCTTCGCGCCGGACTGGGAATGGCGGACGGCATCATGGATTTGATTCCGAGCGCAAAAATGGGACATATCGGACTGTACAGAAATCCGGATACACTGATGCCGACGGGTTACTACAGCAAACTTCCGGATGATATTTCCGAACGGGAAGTTATCATCGTGGATCCTATGCTGGCAACGGGCAACTCCGCAATTGAGGCAATTCGCATCGTTAAGGAAGCGGGATGCACCGGCATCCGCCTTGTCTGCCTGATCGGTGCACCGGAAGGCGTCAAAGCGGTGCAGGATGCATATCCTGATGTGGATATCTATCTTGCGAGCCTGGATGAAAAACTGAATGAGCACGGATACATCGTTCCAGGGTTGGGCGACGCCGGCGATAGACTGTTTGGTACTAAATAATTTGGGAGGCAAGAGCAGATGCGTTCAATAATTGACGAGATCGCACAGGCTGAAGAAAAGGCGGCACAGTTGAAACAGGATGCGAATGTTTCTGTCCGTGAGCTGATGCAGCAGGCCCGCGTCAAAGCGGAGGAGATGAGCCAGCGTATTGACGAGGAAGAGCGGGAGAAGACCCGCCAGGCCCTGTTGAAGGCGGAAGAGGACGGAAAAGCGCTTGCTGCAGCCATTGAGAGGCAGATCTCCGATGAGGCGGCGGAACAGTGCACGAAAGCGGAAGCCCGCGCAAAAGACGCAATTTCCTTATTACTTAAAAAAGTACAGGAGATTTAATATCAATGATCTTACAGATGAAGCGACTGACATTGGTCGCACACAAATCAGATGAGCAGGCGATTCTGAAAGCATTGCAGCCTCTGAAAGCGGTGGAAGTGATTCCGGATACGGAGGAGTCGCAGGACACCTCGAGGCTGGACGCCGCACAGGCGGATGTGGACAAACTGTCGGATGCACTTCTGATCCTGAAGCCCTACGGGAATAAGGGCGGGCTTTTGACACCGGCTCCTGAGGAAACGCTCCAGCAGATGCAGGAGAAAATTCCGGGTGCTTTGCTGGAAAGCGACGAGCTGGACAATCTTCAGAAAGATCTCCAACACTGCCGTAGCCAGATGGAGAAGAACAATTCCCAGATAGAGATGCTTCTTCCCTGGAAAGATTTTCCGGCAGATATGGACGATGCCCGCAGCACCAAATATGTGCATTATTTTACGGGGCTTCTGGCGGAAGAAGATGTTCCGAGACTGCAGGAGCAGGCAGATTCCATTGAGTATCAGGTCTACGCGGAGGGAAAGCAGAGACCGGTTTTGGTTGCATGTGCCGAGGAGGACGCCAAATCGATTCAGGCTTTCCTGAAGGCCATGAACTGGAATGATTTTTCATTCCCGAAGATTTCCGGGACTCCGCAGGAAGCCATTTCCCGCTTGGAAGCCGAGAATGTCAATCTCCAGAAAGAGGAGCAGGCGATTCTCGAAAAGATTGCCGCAAAGGGAGAAGTGAAGGATTCTATCGCCGCCGCTTACGATGCTTCCGTCATTGAACGTGACCGACAGGCTGCCGCCACGGAGATGGGACAGTCTGAGTGCACATTCACTTTGGAGGGATGGGTCCCCGAAGACCGTGTGGAGGATGTGGAAAACGCTGTCAAGAGCGTGACGGATGCATACTATTTTGCAGTCCGTGATCACGAGCCTGATGAGATTCCGCCGTCCGTTGTGAAGAACAGCGATTTTGTAGAGCCATTTGAGTCAATTACAAATTTGTACTCCAGACCGGACCCGAACGGGATTGACGGAACGCCTTACATGACGCCGTTCTATATTCTTCTGTTCGGAATGATGCTTAGTGACGCAGGATATGGACTGTTATTGTTCATCGGATGCTTGCTGTTTTCAAAGCTGAAGAAGCCTACCGGTATGACCGGGTCCATCACGAAAGTCATCATGTGGGGCGGACTGTCCACCATTGTCTGGGGATTTCTGACAGGAACATTCTTCGGGCTTGACTTTGATGTGATTTTTGGAACAAACAATGTTTTCCCGCTTCTGGTGGACCCGATGACGGATCCGATCATGATGCTGATACTGTGCTTCGGTCTTGGACTGTTGCACATTCTGTTCGGTATCGTGTTGAAGATCAAGATGAGTTTTGCCGCCGGAGACTGGCAGACGGCTGTGTTTGACAACTTGAGCTGGATCCTGATCATCATCGGTTTGATCATGTATGCCGGTTCCTCCGCTGTGGCGGGGATTCCGCCGGTGGTTTCCAAGATCGGGCTTGTTATGACGATCGTCGGCGCAGTGATGATCCTGCTGTTTAAGGGACGTGAGAAGAGGAACGTTTTCTCCAGGACGGTTTCCGGGCTCGGGGAACTTTATCAGGTAACCAGTTATCTTTCCGATGTGCTGTCCTATGCGCGTCTGTTTGCACTGGGCATTGCAACCGGTGTTATCGCATCGGTGTTCAACAGCCTTTGCAGCATGCTGATGGGCTCTCCGAATATCGTTTTGAACATTTTGGGGACTGTCATTGCCTGCGCACTGCTGGTCGCTTTGCATCTGTTCAATCTGGCGATCAACACCCTGGGCGCGTTTGTACACTGCGCAAGGCTTCAATATGTCGAGTTCTACGGGAAGTTCTATGAAGCTGGCGGAAGGACATTCAAGCCACTCGGTTACACAACAAAACATGTCCGTATTTCGGACAAATAATATAGATAACAATACGTAATCAAACGAAACATTCAAGGAGGAATTAAACAATGGAAGTACAATGGGGTATCGTTTTTGCAGCTCTTGGCGCAGCATTGGCAGCAGGTCTTGCCGGTTCCGGCAGCGCACTGGGTGTTGGCATCGCAGGTCAGGCTGCGGCAGGCGTCGTTTCCGGTGATCCGGACCGTTTCGGATCCTGCCTGCTGCTGCAGCTTCTCCCTGGCACACAGGGCATTTACGGTCTGCTGATTGCATTCGTTATTGCTTCAAAAGCTGGCCTGCTCGGCGGTGGATCCGCAATCTCTGCTACAAACGGTCTTGCTCTTCTGATGGCATCTCTTCCGATCGCAATCGGGGGTCTGATCTCTGCGATTGCTCAGGGCAAAGTTGCTGCCAGCGGTATCTGCCTGGTTGCTAAGAAACCGGAAGAACAGGGTAAAGCGATGCTGATGACCGTTATGGTCGAAACATACGCGGTTTTGGCTCTGCTCATCTCCTTCCTGCTCGTTAACGGTGTTCAGGTCTGAAGACAACTACCGTAGGAGAGAGAAAAATGGAAGCAAATAAAACCGGCACGAACAAGCTGGCTGAACGCATTATTTCCGAAGCCAAAAACATCGCAGATGAAGTGATCGCAAAAGCGAACGCGGATGTTATGGCGTTTTCTTCGGAGAATATGCAGAAGCTGAACGAAAAACGGAAAGAGCTTGAGCAGAAACGGGAGGCACTTGTACAGGGTGTTCTTGACGGTTGTAAGACACGTGCTTCGATTGACGGAAAAAAAGCGGCGCTTCAAAAGAAACGGGAGATTATTGACCGTGTATTTGAAGAAGGATACCGCGCACTGTGCGCACTTCCCGCTGATAAAAGGGCTCAGGTTTGTGAGAAGATCCTGAAATCGGAAGCGGAAGGCGGAGAAGAAGTGATTCCGGCAGCGTCTGACCGTGAGATCGTCGAAAAGATTGTCTCCGGCTTGTCGGGCGTAAAGCTGACGGTTTCCAAAGAAAACGCCGAGATCGATAACGGGTTTTTGCTCAAAGGGAATGGATACGAGAAGGACTGCTCCTTCCGCTCCATTCTGTCCATGATGCGTGACCAGGATGAGACAGAGGTCGCGAATCTATTATTTCACTGATTGGGAGGAAGGCGAATGCCACAACCAAGCATTCCATATGCATGTGCAAGGTTGAGCTCACTTGAGACGGGACTGCTGGATCAGCAGGCGGTCAGACGGATGGCTGAGGGATCTTTGGAAGATGCCATGCGTACCCTGCAGGATATCCATTACGGCGGAATTCCCGATGCGACAAGTGCAGATATCGAGCGCATGATAGACAATGTCCGCGTGCAGACCGCGCAGGAGATCCGGGAGATTTCGCCGAAGCCGGCGATTACGGATCTGTTCCTGCTTCGTACGGATATTCAAAATCTCAAGGTCCTGATTAAGGCCAGACTTTTGAACGATCCGGAAGCGGAAACGGAAGCGGGGGGTCTGTTTGATCCGGAAACGCTCAGGAAAATGGTCAGCGATCAGAACTACAGGGATCTTCCGGAGACAATCGCGGATGCGCTGGACGAACTCGAGAGGGATCTCAAGAGTGAGGTTGAGCCGCAAAAGATCAGCGTGACGCTGGACCGGGCGTATCTCTCATATGCGAAGAAGACGGCGGAGAAAGAAAAAGACTCCTTTGCGATCAATTATTTCAAGGCACTTTGTGACTTTGACAATATGATCACATTCCTTCGGATGCGCGCCATGGGTGCGCCGAGGGAGGATCTCAAGGATGTTGCTCTTCCGGTGGGAGGCATACGGATCGAGGATCTGTACGCTGCATATGAGCTGTCATACGATTCCATGAAGAGCGTCCTCACTGAGAGTGTGGCTCGTGATCCGCTGGAGAAGGGTCTGGCAGAAATGCAGGTCACCGGAAGTATCGGCGCATTGGAAAGGGAACGGGATAATTACCTGTTGTCCCTTGTAAAGAACCACAAGTATGATGCGCTGACCATGTATCCGGTCTACGGCTACTACTTCGCGCGGGAGCGTGAAGCGAAAGCAGTCCGGCTGATCCTTACGGTGAAGCGCAACGGGCTGGATGACTCGGTGATTCAAGAGAGGTTGTGTGAGTTATATGGCTAAGATGGGTGTCATTGGCGACAAAGATTCCGTGATGCTTTTTAAAGCTGTTGGACTCGATGTCTTTTATGAAACAGACGGCGAGAAAGCAAACCGGCGTTTACACAGGCTTGCCAGAGAGGGATATGCGGTCGTGTTTGTGACAGAGCCTTTGTATGCGGCCTGTTCAGATACTGTCAAGGAGTATTCCATGAAAGCGTACCCTGCGATTGTCCCGATTCCGGATAATCAGGGACCGCAGGGAATCGGCATGCAGGCCTTGAAGGAAAACGTCGAAAAAGCTGTCGGCGTCGATATATTATTCAACAATTGAGGGAAAGGGTTACTGATATGGAAGGAACGATTATCAAGGTTTCCGGACCGCTTATCGTTGCCGGTGGAATGGCGGATGTTCAGTTGTATGACGTGGTTCGAGTCTCCGAGAAGAACCTGATCGGAGAAGTTATTGAACTGCGCGGCGACCGGGCGTCCATTCAGGTATACGAAGAAACAGGCGGCATTGGCCCCGGCGAGCCGGTAGAGTCCACGGGAGCTCCGTTGTGCGTGGAACTTGCCCCCGGCCTGATCGAGGCAATTTATGACGGGATTCAGCGTCCGCTGTCCGCGATTCGCGAGAAGGCGGGCGACAGGATCACCCGTGGTATTGTTGTAGATTCTCTGGATCATGAGAAATTATGGAATTTTGTTCCGGTAGCGAAGGTCGGCGATCAGCTGCAGGGCGGAGACATCCTCGGAACAGTGCAGGAAACGGAAGCGGTTGTGCACAAAATCATGGTTCCGCCGAACGTTCAGGGCAAACTGACATGGATCTTCGAGGGCGAGGCGAACATCGTCACTCCGATTGCGAAGTTGGAGAAAGACGGAAAAGAGATCGAGCTGCCTATGCTTCAGAAGTGGCCGGTCCGCCGCGGGCGTCCCTATGCGGAAAAGATCGCGCCGTTTGAGCCGATGATTACAGGGCAGCGTGTTATTGATACGCTCTTCCCGGTTGCCAAGGGCGGTGTGGCTGCAGTTCCGGGTCCTTTCGGAAGCGGCAAGACGGTTGTCCAGCACCAGCTTGCGAAATGGGCTGACGCAGACATTATCGTATATGTCGGTTGCGGTGAGCGCGGAAATGAGATGACAGATGTTCTGATGGAGTTCCCGGAGTTGAAAGACCCGAGAACAGGGCTTTCTCTGATGAAGAGAACCGTTTTGATTGCAAACACATCAGACATGCCTGTTGCTGCCCGAGAAGCATCCATTTATACAGGAATTACGATCGCGGAGTATTTCCGTGATATGGGATATAAAGTCGCTATCATGGCTGACTCGACCTCCCGTTGGGCGGAAGCCCTCCGTGAGATGTCCGGCCGACTGGAGGAGATGCCCGGTGAAGAAGGTTATCCGGCATATCTGTCCAGCCGTCTGGCTGAGTTCTATGAGCGCGCGGGATTTGTGAAAGCTCTTGGAAGTGACGGCCGCACGGGTGCGGTTTCCGCTATTGGAGCTGTTTCACCTCCGGGCGGTGATATTTCCGAACCGGTCTCTCAGGCGACCCTTCGTATCGTCAAGGTCTACTGGGGCTTGTCCGCTAAGCTGGCGTACGCCAGACACTTCCCGGCTATTGACTGGCTGCAGTCTTATTCCCTGTATCTTGACAGGTTGGAAGACTGGTATAACGGCAATGTTGCTCCGGATTGGTCCGCATTGGTCGCCAGGACTATGGGACTTCTGCAGAAGGAGAATGAGTTGGACGAGATCGTACAGTTGGTTGGTATCGATGCACTGTCCTATAAGGACCGTCTGACATTGGAATGCACCCGGTCCATCCGTGAGGATTACCTGCACCAGAACGCATTCCATGAGGTGGATACTTACACGTCCCCCAGAAAACAGTATCTTATGCTGAAAGTGATCCTGACCAACTATGACAAGAGCCTTGAGGCGCTGGATCAGGATGCACCATTCAGCAAACTGATTGCCTTGCCGGTCCACGAGAAAATCGGCAGATTGAAGTACGTTCCCGAGAGCGATGTTCAGAAAGCGTACGACGAGATCGTTGCGGAGCTGAATGCGCAGATCGGTGAGTTGACTGAGGGAGGACAGCAGGATGCGTAAAGAATATCGTTCGATCAAAGAAGTCGTCGGCCCGCTGATGCTGGTCGAAAACGTCGAAGGTGTCAAATACAACGAACTGGTTGAGATCGTTCAGTCAGACGGGAATATCCGTAGCGGACGTGTTCTTGAGATCAACGGGGACAAGGCTCTTGTGCAGTTGTTTGAGAGTTCTCAGGGCCTCCGGCTGACGGATTCCAAGGCTAGATTCCTCGGAAAATCCATTGAACTTGCGGTTTCTCCGGATATGCTTGGACGTATCTTCGATGGTATGGGCCGTCCCATGGATGGCGGACCTGCCCTGATTGCCGAGAAGCACCTGGATATTAACGGTGACCCGATGAATCCAACCGCCCGTGACTATCCGTCCGAGTTTATTCAGACGGGTATTTCCGCTATTGACGGTTTGAACACGCTGGTCCGCGGACAGAAACTGCCGGTGTTCTCCGGTTCCGGTCTGCCCCATGCAAATCTGGCTGCCCAGATTGCCAGACAGGCGAAGGTGCTCGGTTCGGATGAAAAGTTTGCTGTTGTATTCGCAGCTGTTGGTATTACATTTGAGGAAGCTGATTTCTTTATCAGCGACTTCAGAAAGACGGGCGCGATCGAGCGTACCGTGACGTTCATCAACCTGGCGAACGACCCGGCCGTTGAGCGTAACGCGACACCGCGTATGGCCATCACAGCAGCTGAGTATCTGGCATATGACCTTGGCATGCATGTTCTGGTCATCATCACGGATATCACGAACTACGCGGAAGCGCTGCGTGAGATCTCCGCAGCCCGTAAGGAAGTTCCCGGACGTCGTGGATATCCGGGCTACATGTACACCGACCTTGCGACCATGTATGAAAGAGCAGGACGTATCCGCGGAGCAAAGGGCTCTATCACGATGATTCCGATCCTGTCCATGCCGGAAGACGACGTCACACATCCGATTCCTGACTTGACCGGATATATCACAGAGGGACAGATCATTCTTTCAAGAGAACTGCATCGTAAGGGCATCACGCCTCCGATCAATGTTCTGCCGTCCCTGTCCCGTCTGAAGGACAAAGGTATCGGCGAGGGCAAGACCAGAGAAGACCACGCGGATACGATGAACCAGCTGTTTGCGGCCTATTCCCGCGGTAAGGAAGCTAAGGAACTTGCTGTTATCCTCGGTGATGCCGCACTTTCCGACATGGATAAGCTGTACGCGAAATTTGCTGATGAGTTTGAAGAACAGTATGTATCCCAGGGATACTACACCAACCGCAGCATTGAGGAAACGCTGGATCTTGGATGGAAACTGCTTTCCATTCTGCCGAAATCGGAACTGAAACGTATTAAGGAAAAATACATCGAAAAGTATTATCCGGAGGATTAAAACGTGGCAGCGATTCAAGCAAAACCGACCCGCATGGAACTGTCCAACCTGAAAAAACGCAAGGTTGTGGCAGTCAGGGGACATAAGATGATGAAGGATAAGCGTGATGAACTTGTCAGGCAGTTCATCATGTATGCCCGCAAGAATAAGGAACTTCGCGAAGAAGTCGAAAAGAAACTGACGGCAGCGGTGAAGAACTTTGTTCTGGCAAGGGCCTCCATGTCCAGTGCGGAGATTGAGGAGGCTCTGCTGTATCCGGCGCGCGCGGCTTCTGTTGAGGTTGGAAATCACACGGTGCTTTCCATTCCGGTTCCGAAGTTGACGCTTGAGACACAGGAAGGATTTACGTATCCATACGGATACGCGACAACGGGTGCTGAACTGGACGGAGCGGTTCAGCAGCTTGCCGAGGTCCTTCCGCTGATGTTGGAACTGGCGGAGATTGAAAAGACATGCTGCAGGCTGGCGGACGAGATCGAGAAGACGAGACGTCGTGTCAACGCTCTTGAGTATGTTATGATTCCGCAATTCACGGAAACGATTCGTGAGATCCAGATGAAACTGGATGAAAATGACCGTCAGAGTACGACCCGTCTGATGAAGACGAAGGAAATGCTGGAACAGCAGCGTGCTCAGTAATGGTTTTCCCTTTCCCAAACATAACGCATCCGGATGCTTCCCTCGCATCCGGATGTTTTTTTGATTTCTATTGATGACGGCATCTCTAGAAAATTCAAATTGATTCCATCAGTCAAATAAGTTACAATATCTCTTACAGAATTCAAGTTTGCCGTGCTAGGCGGGGAAGTAGCGGAGCCCTGTACCTGCAATCCGCTCCAGCAGGGCTGAATTCCCGTTTTGAGGCAACCATTTTCGAATCCATTCTGCGGTAAGGGATGTCGATCTTTTGGTCCCGTGCAACCAATCACCGTGAACCATGTCAGGTCCTGACGGAAGCAGCATTAAGCGGAGGCATTGGTGTGCCGCGGGGAAACCTGAGGGGAGTTACCTGCCTCAGGATGCTCGTAGAGAAGTACCGAGAAACGGGTGCACGGCATTTTTTAGAGGGAAGTATGACGAACGAGCCTTATTCGGTGTTTGACATTATTGGGCCTCGGATGATCGGTCCTTCCAGTTCCCATACAGCTGGGGCGGTACGGATTGCACACATTGCGAGGCATATAGCACATTACGATGTCGCGGAAGCGGCATTTACTTTATATGAGTCTTTTGCCGAGACCGGAAGGGGTCACGGAACGGATAAAGCGCTGGTGGGGGGAATCCTTGGGATGGAACCGGATGACCGGCGGATCCGTGACGCATATGAGATCGCACGGGAACAGGGCGTCATGATCAGCATGGAATTTTCGGACGAACCGTCTCCCGTGGAACGGCCAAACACCGTCAAGATCCGTGTTACAAGCAGCGACGGCCGTTCAAACGAGATCATCGGAGTATCCATCGGCGGAGGGAAAGTTGTGGTCATGGCGATCAACGGACTGGAAGTTGAAGTGAGCGGTGAGTATCCGACGATCGTTGTCAGACACACGGAGAAGCCAGGTGTGATTGCTGAGATCTCCACTGTTCTGGCGGAGTTGGGTATCAATATCGCATATATGAAGGTTTTCCGTCATGAGAAAGGCGAAGATGCCTTTATGACGATTGAGACTGACGAAAAGATCTCGGATGAGACGCTTCAGAAAATTCGTGAGATGTGTCCGAGCATCCTGAATGTCATTGTGACTTGAAACGGGCGGTGCATATATGGCAGTAACATTGAAAGAAGCTTTTGAGAGCGGAGAGGGACTGCGCTCCTACTGTTGGGAAAACCAGGTTACCATTGCGGAGGCAATGCAGCGGCGCGAGGAACAGACCTCGGGACGAAGCCGCGAGGATATCAGGGAGGAAATGACCTGGAACCTGGAAGTTATGAGGGAATCCGTTAATGAAGGGCTATCTTCCAAACGGCAGTCCGTCAGTGGGCTGACCGGCGGGGAGTCCGGCATTCTGTATAAATACGGTAAATACAATCCCTATTCCGGGAATAACGCTTGCAGGGCAGCGGCAGCGGCAATGGCAGTTGTCGAAGTGAATGCCAGCATGGGCAAAATATGTGCCGCACCCACTGCCGGAGCATCCGGAGTTCTTCCCGGAGTTTTAATTGAAAGTGCCAGAGAACGGGATTGGACGGATGAGCAGCTGGTGGACGCTTTGTTTACGGCGGGGGCCATTGGAATGCTGTTCGCGGAAAATGCGACCATCTCCGGCGCGGGCGGAGGTTGCCAGGCGGAGACCGGCGTAGCATCTGCCATGGCCGCCGCGGCAATCGTGGAACTCAGCGGCGGGGCGCCGATTCAGGCGCTGGACGCTGCTGCCATGACGATCAAAAATGTGCTTGGTTTGATCTGCGATCCTGTCGCGGGTCTTGTGGAATGCCCATGTATCAAGAGGAATGCGCTTGGCGCAGTCAATGCGCTGATCTGCGCGGATATGGCACTTGCGGGAATTACAAGCCTGATTCCGTTTGATGAAGTGGTTTCCACTATGCTTATGGTGGGCAAGGATATCCGGCCGGAGTACAGGGAAACGGCGAAGGGCGGACTTGCGACCACTCCGACCGGGAAAAAAGTTGCGGAACGTGTCCGCAGAATGCAGGGGGAATAACAATGCGGATGCAGACCGATACAAAAAGCCTTTCAATATCCAGAATCATCGTACTTTTCATTTCCGGTGTTCTAATCGGAGGAGGCGCGATCCTTCCGGGCATCAGCGGCGGCGTACTTGCCGTTATTTTTGGTTTTTACCGTCCTATGATGGAATTGCTGTCCCATCCGGTCAAATCGATCCCGAAATACTGGAGAATGTTCCTTCCGGTGGGAATCGGCTGGCTGGTGGGCTTTTTCGGCTTTGCCAGAGTCATTGAGTGGATTTTTGGAGCAAATGAGATCCTGGGGACCTGGCTATTCATCGGACTGATCCTCGGCACGGTACCGCAGCTGTACAGAGAAGCCGGGGAAAAAGGACGCACAAAAGGATGTTATGTGGCCATGATTGCAGCATTTGCCGTGGTATTCAGCATTCTGCTGTTCGTCCGGATCGGAACATTCCCGAAAGTCGTTCCGTCTGCCGGATGGTACATTTTCTGTGGCGTTCTCTGGGGCTTAAGTCTGGTGGTCCCCGGAATGTCTTCCTCTTCTCCGTTGATGGCACTGGGACTGCTGGTCCCTTTGACAACAGCCATTGCGGAGTTTGATCTCCCGATCATCGGACTGTGGCTGCTTGGGCTGGCGGGTACCGTGGTTATTCTTGCCAGGATCGTCAATAACCTTTTTGAAAAGCATTACGGGATCATGTATCATATCGTACTCGGCGTGACGCTGGCATCTACACTGATCATCATTCCGACGGAATACCCGGATGTCAAAACTGTCTTGCTTTCCGCACTCTGCTGCGGTGTAGGCGCGCTGATCGCGTATCTGATGTCAAAAATGGAAGGGTTAAAGGAACAGCAAGAGGAGCCGGAAGAGGAGAATCAGGAACAGAAGTAACAAATCCGTGAATAGTGCGGGACTAGTATTGAGAACCTTTGCCGCAAAGTTTTATTCTGTTATGAGTAACATGGAGAAAAAGGTTTTCATGAGCAAAAAAAAGCTGATTCTCATTTTGATGCTGGGTTTGATCATCACGCTACTTCCGGTTGCAGCGGGGTTGGCGTCAGCCTATGATACGGGAATCATCAATGCAGACGGCGTTTCATTCCGACAGGAACCATCTTCTGAGGGAAGCCGCATAAAAAAACTGAACAAAGGAACGGAAGTAGCCATTCTTTCCACCAATGTTAATGCGGAATGGCACAAAGTCAAAGTCGGCGGCGACACAGGATACGTAAACCGTATGTATGTGACGCTTCAGGCATCTTCCGGTGACAATACATATCTCGGTACGGTCGTCAACGTAAAAAACAATGTCAATGTGCGTGCGAGTGCTTCTTCTGACGGGGAATTGCTCGGGCACGCAAGTCTGGGGAAATCATTTACGCTGAAGAGCAAATCTCCCAAGGATGGCTGGTATGAAATTGAATATGAGGGCAGAACCGGCTATATTGCAAAAGATTATCTTCAGGTCGCGAAAAAAGCCGGAAGCAAGCAGCTTTCCTCTATCAGTGTGAAGGGAGGAACACTGCTGCCCGAGTTCTCACCGGATACATACGGTTATGTGGTGGTGGCGAACAAGTCAGATATAACGATTTCCGTAACATCCCCGTCAAAGGTCAGCATTGCAGATTCCGGAAAAAGCACATATACGGTCTCTCTTCCGAAAACAGGGACAAAGACCGTCCGGATAGCAGTGGGCGGAAAAACCCGGTACAGCCTTTATCTTGTCCGGAATGTCATTACGGTCGGCACGTATAATATCAAACGCGGAAACGGCAACCTCACGAGCATGGGAAAGATGATGCAGGATCAGAATCCGGACATCATGGGAATCCAGGAGGTTTACTGCACAACCGGCAGTTCCAACAAAATCAACAATCTGCTTTCTCTCAGAACAAAGAAAATGCAGCATACGGACTTTGCGAAAACAATTTCGTATTCCGGCGGAGGGCAGTACGGGTTAGGGATCATGTCCGCATACAAGATCCTGTCATCCGAGTCTGTAAAACTCAGCAGCGGAAACAGCGAGCAGAGGATACTTCAGAAAACGGAGCTGAATGTGGACGGGCACAAGGTTTCCGTCTATAATACGCATCTGTCCTGGGATTCCTCCACGCTTCGGTCCAAGCAGTTTGCGGAAATCAAGAAGATCATGAAAAAGGATTCCAACAGATACAAGATACTGTTCGGTGATTTCAACGCAAAGGCCAGAGAGTTTTCGCAGCTTGGAAGTACTTTCCAGGTACTGAATACGGAGGACACCTATTTTTACGATTATGACGGAACCACCATCAGCAAGAACGAGATCGACAATATCATTGTCACGGGTAATATCAAAGTGCTGAATGTCCGCATGATTAACAATGATTATTCGGATCATAAAGCAATCTTCGCTTATATTGTATTAGACTGAATGTAAGGATCTAATTAGGAGCATTTGGGGAACGGGCATGCTCGGGAAGAGCATTCACGTTCCTTTTTGCTATGTTTGTGTGCAGCGGCTGAAACGGACCAAAGAAAAAGGGCTCATTGTTAAATGAGCCCTTTGAAAATCAAAACCGTTGTTATGAGCTGATCACAGTGCTGCATCGGCTCTGTCATTGCATCCGAGAACATCGATGATCTTATGGGCGACCATGTCTTTGATGGCTGCACGTGCCGGCTTCAGATACTGGCGGGGATCGAAATGGTCGGGATGCTCGTTGAAATACTGACGGATGCAGGCGGTCATGGCAAGACGGAGATCGCTGTCGATGTTGATCTTGCAGACGGCCATCCTCGCGGCTTCACGAAGCTGCTCTTCCGGAATGCCAACCGCATCCGGCATTTTTCCGCCGTTTTCATTGATGATCTTGACGAATTTCTGCGGAACGGAAGAAGATCCGTGCAGAACGATCGGGAAGTCAGGGAGACGTTTTTCAACTTCTTCCAAAATGTCGAAACGGAGCGGCGGGGGAACCAGAAGACCCTCTGCATTCCGTGTGCACTGTGCCGCTGTGAATTTGTATGCGCCGTGGCTCGTTCCAATAGCAATTGCGAGGGAATCAACACCGGTCCTGTTTACGAAATCTTCCACTTCTTCCGGACGGGTGTAGGAGGAATCTTCTGCGGAAACCTTGACATCATCTTCAATTCCGGCAAGAGTTCCGAGTTCGCCCTCAACTACGACACCGTGGTCATGGGCATACTCCACAACCTGACGTGTCAGTTTGACGTTCTCTTCATAGGGCTTGCTGGAGCCGTCGATCATGACGGAGGAGAATCCGCCGTCGATGCAGCTCTTACAAAGTTCAAAGGTATCTCCATGATCGAGGTGAACACAGATGGGGAGAGCGAAACCGGCGTTCTGCTCAGCATCTTCAATGGCCGCTTCAATCAGTTTCATCAAATAGGTATGGTTCGCATAAGCACGGGCACCCTTGCTGACCTGCAGGATCAGGGGAGCGTGGTTCTCTGTTGCGGCGGCAGCAATACCTTGAATAATTTCCATGTTGTTGACGTTGAAAGCACCGACGGCGTATCCGTTTTTGTATGCATCGGCGAACATTTTTTTACTGGTTACTACTGGCATTTGGTATCACTCCTTCTTGATTGATATATCGCTATTCATTATAAGGATAATGACGGCAAATTGCAATGACAGGGCAAACTCGGTATAATCTATAAGAGACCGAGCGAAGAACGGGAGGAAATTATGAGCGGGAATCTTTTATCGTTGATCATTCCAGTTTTTAATGAGGAAGAAGTTCTTCTTTCTTCCTTTGAAAGAATGAAAGCGGCCATGGAGGCCACGGGCTTTGATTATGAAATCATCTATGTGAATGACGGCAGCCGGGACGGTTCCATGAAAATACTCCGTTCTCTTACGGAGCAGGACAAAAAAGTCAAGGTCTATTCTTTTTCCAGAAATTTCGGGCATCAGACTGCCGTGACATGCGGAATGGATCACGCCAAAGGGGATGCTCTTATCATAATTGATGTGGATCTTCAGGATCCGCCGGAACTGATCCCTGAGATGGTGGAGCGCTGGAAAAACGGTGCGGATATCGTTTACGGAAAGCGTCTGAAGCGGCAGGGAGAGACGGTTTTCAAAAAGCTGACTGCCGCGGTCTACTACAGACTTCTGGACTGGATGAGTGCGTATCCGATCCCTCTGGATACAGGGGATTTCCGCCTTCTTGACCGGAAAGTTGCGGATGTGTTCCTTAAGATGCGGGAACATAACAGATTTCTCCGTGGGATGTCAGCATGGATGGGATTCAATGCAGAGCCCATTGAGTATGAAAGACATGAGCGTTTTGCGGGCACATCAAAATACCCTCTCAAGAAAATGCTCCGTCTTGCCGCAGACGGAATCACGGGCTTTTCTGATAAGCCCCTGACGATTCCCGGGGCCGTGGGCATCGCGGTGTGCTGCCTTGCCGGTTTTGGATTGATTGCTCTGATCGTTTGCGCGTGTACGTGCGGAGTGGCCCCGTGGCTGTGGGCGTTGGACGGAATCGTCCTTTTGCAGGGTCTGATGTTCTGCTTTATGGGATTGCAGGGAATGTATTTCGGCAGGATGTACGACGAGCTGAAAGGCAGACCGCTTTACATTGTTGCCGAGGAGCTGAACTGCGGGGAGAATCCGGACAAGAAGTAACAGAGAGAGTACGTTCCATATAGTGGAACATGATTCATTTTATGTTTGCATTTTGGCATCAATGATATATAATCTCTAGTGGTAATTATAAGTTATGATGCCTAGATTAAATATGAGAGGAGTTGCTTAGTATGGCAATCAAAGTTGGTATCAATGGATTCGGTCGTATCGGACGTTTGGTGTTCCGCGCGGCAGTCAACAACCCGAACATCGAGATCGTGGGGATTAACGACCTTATTACTCCCGATTATATGGCTTATATGCTCAAATATGACACGATTCACGGGAGATTTGAGGGCGAAGTAGATTATACAGAAAACAGCCTGATCGTAAACGGAAAGTCTATCCGTGTTACCTCCGAGAAGGAACCGGCGAACCTGAAATGGAATGAAGTCGGCGCAGAATATGTTGTGGAGTCCACCGGTCTGTTCCTGACAAAGGAAAAAGCCCAGGGACATATCGATGCCGGTGCAAAACATGTTGTCATGTCCGCTCCGTCCAAAGATGATACTCCGATGTTTGTCATGGGTGTCAACCAGGATGTCTACACATCGGATATGCAGTTTGTCTCCAATGCTTCCTGCACAACAAACTGCCTTGCTCCGATCGCTAAAGTCCTGAACGACAACTTCGGCATTACCGATGGTCTTATGACGACTGTTCACTCCATCACGGCGACACAGAAGACCGTTGACGGCGTATCCGCAAAAGACTGGCGCGGCGGCCGCGGTGCTTCTTACAACATCATTCCTTCTTCCACCGGCGCAGCGAAGGCTGTCGGAAAAGTCATTCCCAGCCTGAACGGAAAACTGACCGGTATGTCCATGCGTGTTCCGACGCTGGATGTTTCCGTTGTTGACCTGACTGTCAATCTTGCGAAACCCGCGAAGTACGATGAGATCTGCGCAGCCATGAAGAAAGCTTCCGAGAATGAGCTGAAAGGCATTCTGGATTACACAGAGGATCCCGTTGTTTCCTCTGACTTTATCCATGATCCGCACACCTCCATCTTTGATGCAAAAGCCGGTATCGCTCTGACAGACACCTTCGTCAAGGTTGTTGCCTGGTATGACAATGAGTGGGGTTATTCCAATAAGATCCTGATGCTCATTGAGCACATGTACAAAGTGGATCACAAATAATCAACATCTGACACCGAACAAAGCCTTACCCGGTTTCCGGGTAAGGCTTTTTGAAAAAAAGCATGCATTTGGAATATTACTGGAAGAAAAAAACGATCGTCGCTTTTCTGCTGAGCGTTATGGTCACGTGGATCCATACATCCTCGTTTGAACAGTACACGCTTCAACTGCCCTATTCCGCCGGATTTTCGGAACTGGCTGTTTTTTTAGGCAATCTGTTCCAGTATACGGTCTGCCGAGTTGCCGTTCCGCTTTTTTTTATTTTGGCGGGTGCAAACTTGTTCAGAAACTACAGCAGAGAGAATTACAAGGAGAAGATGCTGTCCAGAGTCAAATCACTGGTCGTACCCTATCTTGTATGGAATACGCTGGTCATGCTGTTCTACATCGCCACTTCCTACACTTTCATTTCCGAATACTTTACGGCACGGGCGAAATTTGAGCTGACGTTCCAGAATGTCTTGGATTCTATTCTCTTCCGCAAATGCAACTATGTCTTCTGGTTCATGTATGACCTGATCATCTACACGGCTCTGACGCCCGTTTTCCATTTTCTGACGTCCAGAAAATGGGCGGGGTGGGTTTTTGCGGCTGCCGCTTTGGCTCTGCCGCTTCTGAAGCTTCCGGTTTTCGGCTGGATCGGGATTCAGGAAGATTATCTTGTATACTATGTCATCGGCTGTGTCATTGGAAAGTACTACTTTCTGTGGTTCACAAAAAAGAGCGCAAAGAACTGCTCCGTTGCCGCCGGATTGGTCTGTCTCGGGTGCATGGCAATCCAGATGCTGAGCAGATACATCCTTTCCGTGCCGGAAACGGTCATGACGCTTCTTGTTATTGTCTTTGCGTTTTCCTTCTGGGTCTTTATGGATCTTGTGATCCCTTCCGTTCGCGTCCGGACTTATATGGGATTCACAATGTTTATCTATGCGATGCATCCTGATGTATCTGCGATTTTCGCGAAGCTGATTTATTTGATCGGACCGAAGAAGATGTGGATGGCATTCCCGAATTTCCTTTTGACCGCGGTACTGACGGTGGTTTCCATCTGTGTGTTCGCATGGCTGGTCCGCAAAGTGTTTCCAAAGGGATTCGCGGTACTGACGGGATTCCGGAATCCTGTTTCCGTCAGGGAAGCGCGATCAGAATAACACCGGATACGATCAGAAGAAGGGCGATCCATTTCTTCCGGTTCATTTTTTCCTTGAAGAAAACAATGCCGAAAATGGCGATATAGATGTAACTCGTTGACTCGATCACCGGCCCCAGGGAAAGGGGAACGGCTTTATAAGCGTACATTGTCAGAAATGTGCATCCCAGGAAAAGGGCATATGCGAGGATCACGCGGAAATTCAGATATTCGGATATCAGGGAGGAGTGCGGCTGCTGGGCCGCCTTTTTCAGCAGGACCTGGGATACGGCGCTGAGAAAAACGCTGAGCAGCATGATGCAGATGTAAAAGATCTGGTTATTCTGCATGACTGTCTCCTTTCTCCGCAAGACAGTACAGGAGAACACCGGAAAGGACCAGAACGATTCCGATGATTTGTTTTACGGAGAGGGATTCTTTCAGGAAACAGACACCCCAGAAGATGCCCCAAATGACCGTAACGGATTTATGGGCGTACGCTGTGGTGAGAGGCAGACGCTTGAGGATCTGCTGCCAGCCAATGGCATACAGGACAAGAAGGAGGATACTGATTCCGTAAAACAGAAAGAAACGGCTGCTCCAAAGTTCGGTCCCTGCCGCAAGTTTACTGAAAACACTGCTGATCGAATAAACGAACAGCAGAATGTGAAGAGCGATATAAGGATTGAAACGCTTTTGACTCATGGGTTGGCGTTCCTGCCGAGGCGGACGCGGAGTTTTTTGAAAAGGAACGGTTCTCCGCTTTCCCCGTGGGCACTGAGGATCTTCAGCATGCCGCTTCCACAGACGACAACGGGACAGTTGTCTGAAATGGACCATATCTTTCCGGGCTGGCGGATTGCAAAAGACAGGTCCTGACAGGGAATAGCCTGGTCAATGATGACCTTTTGATTTTCAATCCATGTGAAAGCACCGAGATAAGGTTCGCCAAGAGCACGCACAGCGTTGAAGATCTGGTCTGAAGAGAGAGTCCAGTCAATCTCATAGTCTTCCGGCCCGCGCCAGATGCTGTAGGTGGCATTCTGCTCGCTCTGCGGTACGGAGGAAAGAGGTTTTCCTTCACTGAGAGACGAGATGAGTTCCGGGAGCATATCCGCATACAGATCGGCCTGCCTGGAAACGATCTCACGCATGTACATATCCTTGGGGACCGGCAGGGATCTTTGCAGAACGATATCTCCGCGATCCACCTCATCCACGGCGAACAGGGCGGTGACACCGACTTCCGTATCCCCGGAGAGGATCGCGGTTACCGTCGGGGTAAAGCCGCGGTATTTCGGAAGAAGGGAATCGTGGAACACGATAAGTCCTGTCTGAAGATGCCGGTTGATTTCCAAAGGAATAAGAAATTTCCAGGAGATAGCAAAAGCGGAAGTGATTCCGTTATCCCGTATCAGGGAGACGAGATTTTGAGAAACATCTTTCCAGAGGAAGAACGGGATATGGTTGTCCCCGCAGAGACCGCGCAGATCTTCACTCCAGTCGTGCCGGACATTGACCTCGGAAAAGGATACGACACAACCAATTTTTCCGGCTTGACCGCTTCCGATCAGATTTTGAAGAGAACGGAACCCTTTTTCAGTTGCAAGAAACAGAAGTGCTTTTTCCAACTCAATTCCCTCCGTCTCTGTCCGTGTTGACAGTCTTACGGATCACATACTGCGGAGAATTGTTCAGAGAAATATACATCCTTCCAATGTACTCGCCGATCAGACCGAGACTCAGCAGGATCAGACCGCCGAGGATGAGCAGTACCACGATAATGCTGGTGTAGCCCAGCACCAGTACCTTCTCCGGGTGGACCAGCTTGTGGATGACCGCTACCAAGGCCCAGACAAATCCCACAGCCGCCGCGAGCAGACCGATAATGCTGGAGATTCGGAGCGGCTTGACGGAGAACGCGGTCAGTCCGTTCGCAAAGAGGGAGATGGATTTTTTCAGGGTATAACCGGTGGATTTCCCGTCTCCGCGTTCCCGCTCTTCCATATCCACACACAGAATCCTGTTGGTGACCCGGAGTACGAGTCCCTCAAGGTATGGATATGGGTTTTTGTACCGGATGATCTCATCCACCACAAAGCGCTTGAGCACGCTGAAATTCTCAAAATACATATTGGAAGGTTTGTCCAGCATGACAGAACCGACTTTCATGTTGAGCCAACTCCCCATGTTTTTCCAAAAAGCCTGTTTTTTCTCATAATACCGGGCGGTTGCAACGTCATATTCTCCGTTTTCCACCGGATCAAGAAGCTGCCATAGGTTATTTACCGGAGACTGGAAGTCGTCATCCAGATTGATAACGTAATCCCCTTTGACAAAAGAGTATCCGGCGAGTACGGCGGCGTGTTTGCCCATGTTTTTTGCCAGATCGATGACTTTGACTTTGGGATCTTTTGCGGCCTGGGCTTCCAGAACGCGCAGCACACCGTCCGGGGAGCAGTCGTTGACGCAGATGATCTCATACTCGTAGCGGTCCCGTTCTGCAACGGTCGAGCGGATCTCGTCCAATACTTTTTCAATTGTCAGTTCGCTTCGGTAACAGGGGATCACGAAGCTCAGCAGGATTTTTTTCTGATTCATAATGTCCTCAGCGTTTTTTTCCAAAGAACAGATAGATTGTATCCAGGATCTTTTCCAGATCCTGTTCCGCCAGACGGTAATACATCGGGAGACGGACAAGACGGTCGCTTTCTTTGGTCGTGTACACATCCTCTCCGGAGAACCGGCCGTACCTCAGCCCGGCTGGCGCAGAATGGAGGGGAACGTAATGGAAGACGCACCAAATGCCGTTTTCTTTCATGAAACGGATGAAAGCGGTACGTTCTTCCAGATCTTTTAACTTGATATAGAACATATGTGCGTTGTGAACGCATCCCTCCGGAACAACGGGCAGCTCCAGAAGGCCCTCTGCCTGCAGAGGAAGAAGTTCAGAGAAATAGCGGTTCCAGGTTTTCAGACGGTCGTTGTTGATCTCGTCTGCAACCTCCAACTGAGCCCAAAGGTAAGCGGCATTCAGTTCGCTTGGCAGAAAACTGTCTCCGCGGTCGACCCACGTATATTTGTCTACCTGCCCGCGGTAGAACCTGGAACGGTTTGTGCCCTTTTCACGGAGGATCTCGGCCTGCTCCACGTATGCAGGGTTGCTGATTACGATCGCTCCGCCCTCGCCCATGGAATAGTTCTTTGTTTCATGGAAGGAATAGCAGCCGAAGTCTCCAATGGTGCCCAGCGCCCTTCCCTTGTAACTGCTCATGACACCCTGGGCAGCGTCCTCCACAACGAGGAGAGAATGCTTTGCCGCCACGTCCAGTACGGTGTCCATTTCGCAGGATACGCCTGCATAGTGGACCGGAACGATGACTTTTGTCCGTTCCGTAATCGCGGGCTCGATGAGATTCTCATCCAGATTCAGGGTGTCCGGCCGGATGTCAACGAAAACGAGCTTTGCTCCGGCAAGGAGAAACGCGTTTGCCGTGCTGGAAAAAGTGAAAGACGGGAGGATGACTTCATCTCCCGGGCGGATATCCGAAAGCAGCGCAGCCATATCCAGGGCGGAGGATCCGCTTGTGGTAAGAAGGACCTTCCCTGCCTGGAACCGGTTTTCCATCCACTCGTTGCAGCGGGCGGTAAAGGGACCGTCTCCGGAAATTTTTCGGTTCCGGATCACCTCTTCGATATATTTTTGTTCCGTCCCGACATATGGGGGAATGTTGAAAACGATCAAGAGGACCTCCGAGTCAATTTATACCCATTAATACTATCAAATTGGGGAATGTTTTGCAAACTTGACCGGCTTGAAAGGCGGGTTTTTCGGATGACGCTCATTCATGCGTGATTTAATTCTGTTGCTTAATGATTCGTTTATGTATTATCATGTAAGTAGCTCGTTAGGGAAAGACTATTTGATACGGATTTCTCCGGGTAATATTTTTCTTGAAGGGAGTACAAAAATGGCACACGAACTGGAAAAAGCTTGGAAAGCGTATTCGGCTTATGTTGAGGAAAACTGCAAAGTCGCAGACGCGGAACTAGAGGCACAGAAGGCAGAGGTGGAAAAGGTTCTTGCTGATGCAAAAGCACAGTACGATTCCTATGTAGCGTCCGTTACCAAGAAGTATGAAGATTACAAGAAGAAAAACAACCTGACGGACAAGGATGTCGAAAATGGCATCAAGAAAGCGATCAAGGAGTACTGGGAGAAAGAGGAGAACGAGGCAAAGGAACTGGCGGACAAGGTCGAAAAGGAAGTTGCCGAGCTTGTGAAGGCGAACGAGAAGGAAATCAAAGCCTACGGCAAGGAACTGGCCAAAGAAGCGGAGAAATTTGAGAAGACGATCGTGGAAGGCGCCAAGTATCTTGAGAAGGAGTATAAGAACTTCAAGGAAGAGACCGGGTTTACAGACGGTCAGATCCGCAAAGGCATCCAGCAGGCGGTACAGAGCTACCTGTTTGGAGATGATGACGAGTTCTAAGCTGATACGGAATCTTGGTTTGAACAATAATAAAGCGGAGACTGTTCCGGTAACGGAACGGTCTCCGTTTTTATGGCTTAAACTTGACAGGATATCCTGAAAACAGCCTTCTACGCGTATATTGGGAAACGTGTTGTGATATCCGCAATCGTATCAAGGATATACTGCCGGCTTCCTTCAAAGTCTTTCGATGCCAGAAGAATGCATTCAGCGATCCTGTCCATCTCAGCCTTGCCGCATCCCCGGGTCGTCACTGCGGGAGTTCCGATCCGCAGACCGCTGGTGACAAAGGGGCCTTCCGTATCGCCCGGAATAGTGTTCCGGTTTGTGGTGATGTTGACTGATTCCAGCCTGATCTCCAGATCTTTTCCTGTGATATGCAGGTTTCTCAGATCCAGAAGCATCAGATGGTTGTCGGTTCCTCCGGAGACCAGATCGACTCCGCGACGGAGCAGACCATCCGCCAGCGCCTTGGAATTGTCCACTATGTTCTGCTGATAAGCCGCGAAGGAAGGCTCGGAAGCCTCCTTCAAGGCAACCGCCTTTGCGGCGATGACATGCATTAACGGACCGCCCTGCATTCCGGGGAATACCGATTTGTTGAGTTTGGCACCGAATTCTTCCTTCGCCAGGATCAGACCGCCGCGGGGACCGCGCATGGTTTTATGTGTAGTTGAAGTGACAACATCGGCGTAAGGGACGGGACTGGGATGGATCCCCGCCGCCACAAGGCCGGCGATGTGTGCCATGTCCACCATAAGATAGGCGCCAACGCTGTCGGCTATTTCCCTGAACTTTACAAAATCAATCTCTCTTGGATAGGCTGACGCACCGGCGACGATCAGTTTCGGGCGGATCTCATCGGCGAGACGCGCGACCTCTTCGTAATCAATGCGCCCTGTTTCCAAATCAACGCCATAGGAGAAAAACTGGAAATATTTGCCGGACAGATTATAGGGGCTCCCGTGAGTCAGATGGCCGCCGTTCTGCAGACTCATGCCAAGCACCTTGTCGCCCGGCTCCAGAAGGGCGAAGTAGACTTCCATGTTTGCCTGGGAACCGGAGTGGGGCTGGACATTCACATAATCCGCATGGAACAGTTTTTTCGCCCTTTCAATAGCGAGGTTTTCAACGATATCCACATACTGGCATCCGCCGTAATAGCGTTTCCCCGGATACCCTTCTGCGTACTTGTTCGTCATGACGGTCCCCATGGTTGCCATAACGGCGGGGGAGGCGTGGTTTTCAGACGCAATCAGTTCCACGTTGTCCTGCTGACGGTGCAGCTCACCCAGGACGGCCGCCGCCACTTCCGGGTCGGCAGATTCCAGGAGTCTCAAGATGTTTGCGATACTTTGTTCCATTCGTGCTGTTTCCTCCGATCAAAAAATGAAAAAGAGCAGAAGCGCAAACGCGCCATGCTCCCTTTGATGTTCGCAGAAATATTATGTTATCTGTTGGTACTCTGTCCTTTTGCCTGAGAGATTCGGCCACAGCCTTGCACCTTCGGCACCCGTTGTACGGGATTCTCCAGAGTCTCCTCCGTTTTCAGTCCTGTTCTGATGAACGCCTGAGAGTGTTATTCCTTCGGCGGACCCCGGTAAAGGGATCTCTTTCCTGAAAAACATCAAAGGGTTTATTAACTTAAGCGTTATTATATTCTGTTTTGAAGACTTGTCAACAGTTTTGGCGGATACGGGATCTGCGGTTTATGGATGGAGAACTTTTGCGGGTAATTCGGTTGTCCGGGGAAGAAGGAAAGAGACCGGATGCACAGACGGCGCAGATGCCGCTGCACCTTGTTCCGTCACCGATTTCCCTACAAACCGCTGTGAACTTGACAGTGTGAGAACGCGTTCTGTATACT
>R22__coassemble_432_pt1 | contig 27926 bp, 25 predicted proteins | sample R22__metabat2_high_PE_038 | metagenome-assembled genome bin R22
CGACACATTCCAGATGACGTAAGGGATAAGGACTCTCAAAATCCGCTTCCTGAAAAAGGCGGGCCAGTTATCATTTTCGGTTTTTGTTAAATATCCGGAAAGGAAAAGAAAAGTTGCAACACAGAAGTTGATGAACGGGCGGGCTATCACCTGGTACATTCCAAGCAGACAGGTATGTATTAGAACGACGGCAATAACGGCTATTCCCCGTACGACTTGTATTTTCTGATTTTTCTCCATACTTTTCTGTTCCGAATTATTTTTCTTGATGTTGGTTTTCATACTTAACTCAGCCATCGACATTTTCCCTGCGTAAACAAACAACCGTTTCCACATGCGATGTGAAAGGAAACATATCTACGGGTTGGATTTCAACGGGAGAAAATCCATATGTGGAAAGGATCTGCATATCACGGGCTAAAGTCGACGGGTTGCAGGAAATATAAACCATCCGGTTCAAAGAACTTTGACCGATTGCGTGAAGGACTTTTGGGTCGCAGCCCTTCCGCGGCGGATCAATGATCAGAGCATCGTAGTTGTGGCAGATCCCGGGAAGAACATTTTCAACCTCGCCGCAAACAAAGGCGGCATTTGAAATTCTGTTGATATCAGCGTTGCGTTTTGCGTCATCGACTGCGGCCGGGACAGATTCAATGCCTAATACGGAACCGCATTCTCCGGCTAGCAGGAGGGAAATGGTTCCGGCGCCGCAGTATGCGTCTATGATCTTTTCCTGCCTTCCGGGATTCAGGAACCGGATCGCGGTACGGTACAGAAGGGCGGTCTGGACGGTATTGACCTGAAGAAATGACTGCGGATGAATGGAATAACGCAACCCGTCTATCTGGTGGTACAGGTGTTCTTTTCCGTGCAGGAAGCGGAACGTTTTTCCGAAAATCACGTTGGTATCGGAAGGATTGACATTGTGCCAGATACTGCTGACATCCGGAAGCGCCTCGACCAGTTCGGATTCGTGCGGAAAGGGCCCGGTAGTGACCAGGACCGCGATGATCTCGTGTTCTGAGGTGACCCGCAGGACAGCGTGGCGCAGGATTCCCTTTTTGGTTTCCTCACAGTATACGCTGACACGGTACGTTTCCGCCCATTGCTGAATCTTATGCATCACGGAAATGACACGGCTGTCCTGGATCGGACAGTCGCTGATCGGGATCAGCCTGTGCGTGCGGGGTGAGAAGAAACCGAAAACAGTTCTGCCATCGGCTTCTCCGAGAGGGAAACTGCCCTTGTTCCGGTACCGGAGCGGATCATCCATGCCAATGGCGGGGCAGACGGAAACGTCCCGGAAGCCGCCGATGCGCTGAAGGCAGTCCTTGACCATCTGGGTTTTATATTTCAGCTGTGCGGGATAGGACAGATGCTGCAGCGTACAACCGCCGCAGGCGGGGAATACCGGACAGAACGGATCGACACGGTCAGGAGAGGGAACCGTCAGTTCCAGGACTTTGGCAACGCCGTAAGCGGAACCGGTCTTGATGATCTGGACCTCGGCGGTCTCACCGGGGAGCAATCCCGGGATAAAGACAGCGTATCTGTCAACATGCCCGACACCCTGCCCGTCGGAATTCATGGAGGTGGCAGTGATCGTCAGGATGTCATTTTTCCGGACCGGGAGCTGTTTCTGCTGAGTGCTCATTGTAACTTGATATTGCTTTCTCCAAAATGTGATCCTGCTTCCCGGAGCATTTCGTCATCCGTGGAAACATACAGGGAACGGGGAACCGCCTTCTGTTTTCTGGTGCCCGCGTCAACAAGGATGACGGGGGTCTGTCCGGGATATTTCTTCAGAAAAGAGGAAAGATCCGCGATTCTTTCGGCCGAGAAGTCAGGCAGACGCAGGTACATTGTCTGCTGAAGTTCGGAAAGAGGCGAGAGTTTTTCAATCAGCAGGGAGTTTCCGCGCTCGTCACGTATATTCAATCTTCCGGATACAAGGACCGGAGAATCGTCATAGAACAGATATCCGCACTGCTGCAGGGCACGGGAGAACATGACGGTCTCGATGGTTCCGCTGATCCCTTCCAGATTGGCGTAACCCACCATGCTGTTTCCGTTCTTGGAGGGCCGCTGCTTGCAGGATGTCAGCATACCCCCGACTTCCACCAGCGCGCCGTCGGCGATCCCGCTGTTCCCGTCGGCCTCCGCCAGATCGTTTACGGTTACGGAGAGCTTGCCCAATGCTTTTGAGAAGCTGTCCAGAGGATGGCCGGACAGATACAGCCCGGCGGATTCCCGTTCTCTCTGCAGCAGAAGAGCGGTGTTCATTTCCGGGAGATCCGGCAGTTTTACGGAAACATCCTGCTTTAACTCCTCGGCACCGGACAGGTCAAACAGGGAGATCTGTCCGGCATTTCTGACTTTTTTCTGCTGCATGGCGCTGTCAAAGGCCTGGTCGTAAACTGCCAGCAGCTGGGAACGTCTGACATGCATCCCGTCAAAACAGCCGGCGCAGATCATGGCCTCCAGCATACGCTTGTTCAGACCGTTGGCTCTTTCGCAGAAATCAAAGAAGTCAGAGAAATTTCCGGAGCGGTTTCTTTCAAGGATTACGTCATCCATTACGGAACTTCCGACACTTTTCACGGCGGCGAGTCCGAACCGGATCGCGAGCCCGCCGAAGGGCGCGTCCGGATCGTCGGAGATCCGCTCCACGGAGAACCGGGTCACGCTCTTGTTGATGTCCGGCGGAAGGACAGGGATCCCCAGCCTGCGGGCCGTGTAAACGTATTTGGAAACATGGTCGGAAGAACCCATGAAGCTGTTGATCAGCGCGGTCATGAATTCCACCGGGTAATACAGCTTCAGATAACCGGTCCTGTACCCGAGAACCGCGTAGCACGCGGCATGGGATTTATTGAAGGCGTAGGACGCGAAGTCCATCATTTCATCGAAGATGCTGTTTGCGATATCGGCTGGAACGCCCCGGCGGACCGCTCCGTCGATTCCTTCCGCACCGTTGATGAAGATCTCACGCTCCTTTGCCATGACGTCCGCTTTTTTCTTTGCCATGGCTCTGCGGACCAGGTCGCTTCGTCCGTAGGAATAACCGGCGAGGGAACGCACGATCTCCATGACCTGTTCCTGGTAGACCATGCACCCGTACGTGTTGGACAGGATCGGCTTGAGAAGGGGATGTTTGTACCGGACACTGGATGGATCATGTTTTCCACGTACGTAGCGGGGGATCTGGTCCATGGGACCGGGGCGGAACAGCGAGATGCCTGCGATCAGGTCCTCAAAGCAGTCCGGTTTCAACTGTCCCATGAACTGCCGCATGCCGGAAGATTCCAGCTGGAAGACCCCGTCGGTCTGTCCGGCGGCGATCATTTCGAAAACGGCCGGATCCGTGAAGGAAAGCTTGTTCAGCTCCGGAGCCTGTCCGTTGTGGGTCTCGGCAATGAATGCCACCGCATCCCGGAGAACTGTCAGTGTCCGGAGACCCAGGAAGTCCATTTTCAGAAGGCCCAGTTCCTCCAGCGTGGTCATGGGATACTGAGTCGTGATCACGGAATCGTTCAGCTGCAGGGGAACGACATCGGTGATTGGAACAGAGGAGATCACAACGCCCGCTGCATGGGTGGAACTGTGCCGGGGGAGACCCTCGAGACGGAAGGACAGATCGATGACCTTTCGCATGACGGGGTCGTTGTCATAAAAGTTTTTAAAATCGGGGGAGACCTGCATGGCCCGTTCCAGGGTGATATTCAGTTCGGCAGGAACGGATTTTGACAGCTGGTCCGCATTGGCATAGGGAACGCGCAGCACACGGGCGACATCCCGAAGCACTGCCCGGGCGGCCATGGTCCCGAAGGTGATGATCTGGGAGACATGTCCGTCACCGTATTTCCGGCCGACATAGTCAATGACCTCCTGCCTTCTTTCATAGCAGAAATCCACATCGAAATCCGGCATGGAGATCCGTTCCGGATTCAGAAAGCGCTCAAACAAAAGGTTGTACCGGAGGGGATCCACGTCCGTGATATCCATGCAGTAGGCTGCGAGGCTTCCGGCACCGCTGCCGCGGCCGGGACCGACCATGATCTGATGGCTTTTTGCGTAGGCGATGAAATCCCAGACGATCAGGAAATAATCAACGAACCCCATTTTCGTGATGACGGACAGTTCGTATTCCAGCCGGTCACGGGCTTCCTTTCCGGCATCCGGCATTTTCTTTTTCAGACCTTCCCAGCACAGGGAACGGAGGAATGTCTCGCTGTCTTCTCCGTTGGGAGGCGTATAGGACGGCAGAAGCCGTTTTCCGAACTCGATCCGGACATTGCACTTTTCCGCGATCTCCAAAGTGTTCCGGATGGCGTCATCATCTTCCGGAAGCGCCAGCCGCATCTCTTCTTCCGACTTGACGTAGAATTCATCGGCACTCATCCGCATCCTGTCAGGCTCATCCACATAACGCTGCGTCTGGATGCAGAGCATGATGTCCTGAGCCTCCGCATCGTCCTTATTCACATAATGGATATCATTGGTGGCGACCGTCTTGATCTGCAGTTCCGCGGCGATCCTCCGGAGACCGGGAAGGACCTCCTGCTGTTCGGGGATCCCGTGGTTCTGCAACTCAATGTAGAAATCTTCACCGAACATTCCTTTTAAACGGGACGCAAGCGCCTTCGCGCTGTCGTACTGGCCCCGCAGCAGCATCTGCGGGATGTCTCCGGCAAGGCAGGCGGACAGACAGACCAGACCGGAACAGTGACTCTCCAGAAGATCGTAATCGATGCGGGGCTTGTAATAGAATCCGTGAAGGAATGCTTCACTGGACAGATAGATCAGGTTTTTGTACCCGGTCTCGTTTTTGGCCAGAAGGATGAGATGTCCGTATTCCCTGTCGGCCGTTCCGCTTTTGTCTAGCATTGAGCGGGGGGCGACATAAGCCTCCATGCCGATGATCGGCTTGATACCTTCCTTCTGACAGGCTTTGTAAAAATCTATGATCCCGTAAAGGACACCGTGATCCGTGATGGCAAGGGACTTCTGCCCGAGACTTTTGACACGGGAGACCAGTTCCGGAATGCGGGCGGTGCCGTCCAGAAGGCTGTATTGCGTATGCACATGGAGATGGACGAAGTCACTCATTTCTGATGTCCTCAAATTCGTTCGCGATCGCGAGCAGTCTGGCAAAGCGGTGGTTCATGCCGCTTTTGCCGATGCCGGCCATGTCGGCCAGCTCCTGAAGCGTGGCATCCGGGTGCTGCAGACGCAGCATGGCCGCCTCCTGCAAAGGAGCCGGAAGCCCCGTCAGGGACAGATGCTCCTCGATCAGATCAATGGCACGCAGCTGGGCGATGCCCGCGGAAACGGTTTTTCCTATGTTCGCTGTTTCACAGTTGCTGGTACGGTTGATGTAATTCCGGTAGTCCTTCATGACCCGTGTATCCTCCATTTTCAGTGCCGCCGAGTTGGCACCGATCAGAGCAAGGAAACCGGAAACATCGTTTCCTTTGAGATACACGATCGGACGTTCTTTCCGGAAGGTGCTTCTTGCGTTCAGCTGAAAGGAGGAGATCACGGCGCTGACGCTTTCGGAGAAATTTTCGCTCCGGCAGGCGATTTCCAGATGGTATCCGTGTTCCGGGTCACTGCAGGATCCGGCACCGAGAAACACGCCGCGCAGAAAACATTTCCGGGTCTGCTCCTCCAGGATCAGATCGTCCGGAATATGCTTTTTGAAAGTCAGTCCGTCGGTACCGGAGGAAAGGATCCCGGTATCCAGCAGAAGTTTTCTGCAGGCTGCTCCGCGGACAATGGCGACGGAAAGAGGAAACTGGCGGTGTTCCTGCTCCTTGACGCCTTTTTCGGGCTCAATGGGATAAAGCTGTGAGACAAGGGAGACCGCAAGATCGATCACCGCCTCATTTTCACTCTGATAGTAGACAACGGGCGGCTGGGAAAGACGGAGCGTCCCGCAGGTCTGTGTCAGACCGGCGAGGACCGCAAGCCGGTGTTCCTTCTTTTTCAGACGGATCCGGCACAGTTCATCCTTTGTTTCAGAAGAAAAAGACATGGCGGTCTTCCTTTTGAAAGTTCAGCTTTTGAAACGGTCTTCGATATCCGCGGCTTCCTGGACGAGGTCACGGTGATACACGCGGACGCTGACGTTGGAATCCCGGAAACGGTCCGCCATTTCCTCCGCGGCGGCAACGGAGCGGTGTCTCCCGCCCGTGCAGCCGAAACATACACGGAGAATGGGCTTATCCTGTTCCGCGAACAGCGGAAGCAACTTCCGGAGGGTTTTTTCCTGTGTGTCCATGAACTCTTTCACGTAGGGCTGGCTGAAAACATATTCCCTGACTTCGGGATCCATTCCGGAGAGGGAACGCAGTTCCGGAACATAGAAGGGATTATTGAGAAAACGCATGTCCAGAACGATGTCGGCATCTACGGGGACGCCGCGTTTATATCCGAAACTGCAGAGCAGGAGCGTCATTTTTCCGCTCTCGTATTCCGGAAGGACTTTTTCAATCAGCTTCGGGAAGTCTCTCGGCGAGACATCACTGGTATCCAGGATGAAGCTTGCGCGGTTCCGCATGTTCTGCAGGTAGCTGCGCTCCCGCTTGACACCGGTGCCCGCGTCGCCGGATTCTCCCAGAGGATGTCTGCGGCGAACCTCGTTGTACCGTTTCCGGAGGACATCGTCCCTGGCGTCCAGAAACAGGATCTCATGTTTACACGGAAGAGCGTCGATAAAGGCGGTGACACTTTCAGGACTGCGGGAGAGAAGACTCTCGCGGCTGTCGATGGTGACCGCTGCGTGTGTAATGGGAGGATTCGCGGCGTTGCAGAGCGAGACGAAGTCGTTCAGCATGGAGGAGGGAAGATTGTCGACGCAGAAATAGCCCTGCTCCTCCAGACAGTGCAGAGCAAGGGATTTCCCCGCTCCGGATAGGCCAGAAACGATCAAAAGATACATAGCGCTATACCTCGTCCCAGTATTTCAATTCCCGCTCCAGGGAGACGCCTGTCTCCGCAAGGACCGTGTTTTGGATTTTCGAAATCAGATCCCGGACATCCCTGCAGGTGGCATTGCCGGTGTTGATTATGAAACCGGCATGTTTCGTGCTGACGCAGGCACCGCCCACCGTCAGGCCTTTCAGCCCGCACTGCTCGATCAGACCGCCGGCGAAGCGCCCTTCCGGACGCTTGAAAACGCTGCCCGCGGAGGGGTATTCCAAAGGCTGTTTCGCTTTGCGGCGTTCCGTGAACTCCCGCATACGCTCCAGACAGGTCCCGTCATCCTCGCGGAGCGTCATCTCCGCTGCCAGGATCACGGCTCCCGGAGCGCTGTATACGCTGAAGCGCTTTCCGAAATCACCGGGCCGGACCGTGACGTCTGAGATCTCCCCGTCCCTGAAGATCCGGAGTTTTGTAAGGACCTGCTGCATTTCCGCGCCGAAGGCCCCGGCATTCATCGCGCCGGCACCGCCGACGGTGCCGGGGATCCCGGACAGACCTTCCATTCCGGACAGGCCGGATCCGGCCGCGATCCGGGATACGCTGGCAAGAGAATCCCCGCCGCTGCAGCGGATCACGTTTCCGGAGACGCTGACGGGAAAAAGCGGATGGTCCAGACGGATCAGCATTCCGTCATAACCCTCATCCGGGGCAAGCACATTGGTGCCGTTTCCGAGGATCTTCCACGGGATTTCCAGAGAGCGCGCAGCGCGCATGGCAAGGAGAAAATCCTCCTCCGTTTCCGGGCGAACGAGAACGGAAACGGGACCGCCGATCCGGAAGCTGGTCAGCCCGGAAAGGGGGACGTCTGTTTCAACAGGCAGCGCACCGAGCGCACGTGTCAGTTTTTCCTTTTGCAGTGTATTCATATCAATTTCAATTATACCAAGCGGGAGCGGCCGACACAACCGGAACGGAGCAGGAATGCGGCTCCCGGCCGCGTTTTTCCGCAGTCTTCCACGGAGAGACGCGGGTAACGCAGGAAAAGAGACCGCCTCTGTTTTGAGACGGTCTCTGGTTGTTGGCTTCTGAAGTTCAGAAACGGGGTCAGGCCTTCGGGGCACCGCACTCGGAACAGAACTTTCCGGTGTTGACGGCTCCGCACTTGCTGCAGGTCCATGTTTCGGGCTGAACCGGCTTCGGAGCGCCGCACTCGGAACAGAACTTTCCGGTGTTGAAGGTTCCGCAATTGCTGCAGGTCCATCCGTCCGCTGCGGGAGCCGCGGCGGCCTGCTGCTGTTGCTGCTGCTGGGCCATGCCGAACATGGAGGGGATTCCGCCGCCGGCGTTCTGGGCCATATTCATGCCCATGAAGCCCATCGCGGCACCCATTCCGCCTTCGTTTGCGGCTGCAGCCTGCATGGCGGCTGCGGTAGCGCCCGTGTAGTGCGCCGCTGCCATGGCAGGATCTTTGAGGACGGCATTTGCCTGCAGTTCTTTGATCCGTTTCTCATCCTCTTCATTCGCTGTCAGGGAGCTGACGCCGAAGGATACGACTTCGATTCCGCGGAGTTTTGCCCATTTATCCGAGAGGACATCGTTCAAAGCGGTGGCGAGTTCCTCGGTGTGGCCCGGAACTGCGCTGTACCGGATCCCGAGCTCGGAGATCTTGGCGAAAGCCGGCTGGAGAGCGGTCAGCAGCTCTGTTTTCAGCTGGCTATCGATCTCAAAACGGTCGTAATCGGAGGAAACGTTTCCGCATACGTTCTTATAGAACAGCATCGGGTCTGTCATCTTGTAGGAATACTCACCGAAGCATTTGATGCCGATATCGATGTCCAGTCCGATGTTCTTGTCCACAACACGGAAGGGGACGGGATTTGCTGTTCCGTACTTGTTCCCGATGATTTCCTTGGTGTTGAAATAGTAGATGCGCTGATCCTTTCCGGTGTCTCCGCCGAGGGTGAAACGCTTTTTCAACTCTTCCCAGGTAGCTTTGATGCTCTCACCGAGGTTGCCGTAGAAAATGGAGGGCTCAGTAGAGCTGTCCCAGACGAATTCGCCCGGCTGCGCACTGAACTCAACGATCGCACCCTGGTCAACGATCATCATGCACTGTCCCTCGTTGATCGCGATGATGGAGCCGTTGCTGATAATGTTGTCGTTTCCTTTGTTGCTGCTGGCTTTTCCTGTGCGTCTTACGCCCTTCATGACCAGGATGTCCTGTGACATGCCCTCGCAGTAGAAGTACTCGCGCCAGGAATCGGCCAATACATTACTTAAGGCGCCTATACCTGCCTGTAAAAGTCCCATTTGATTTCTCCTTTCGTGTCTTCTTGTTTCATTAGTCTATATCAATCAAAGCGTTTAAACGGTTTGCTGACTGATCCCTTTGATGGTGCTGATTGCCCAGTCGTGTTCTTCAACGGTCACGATGCTGTCGCAGTACGGGCATTTCGCGGTGGTGTTGATATTGAGCGGCGCGCCGCAGTTCGGGCAGGTTAAGGTGTGCAGGCCGCTCTGCGCTTGGGGCTTCATGCCGGTCCGGCGGGAAAGATCGATCTCGTAGGTCATGAATTTTTCTCTGGTCTGGCTTCCGCTGGCCAGCTCACCGGTCTTGTCGTTGATCGTGTAATCAATGATGCGAGACCGCAGATTGACGATCATGTGATCATAGTCGTCCAACTGCATCCAGCCGCGGATGTCGACACCCAATACGGCGATGCGTTCCACATAATTTGTGTAGCCGGCCTTTGTCAGCTGGTTCAGGGTGCGCTCCATCTGTGCGTAATACGCATCGGTGAAATAAGGACGGAGCGGGGAGATGTCTTTCGCGGTCCAGGCATTCTGCATCTGGACATATAGGTTGGAAAGCTTCTCCTGGAGTGCCGCGGCATCAAACGCGGGATCCAGCTCGGAATACTCGGAAAGGGGGCGGAGCTGCGCACTGCTGGTGGGAGTGGCACCCTGAGGCTTGTTCTGGTCTTTCCTTCTCCGGAAGAGCCAGACAATGACGAACACCAGGATGGCGAGCATGACCAGTGAGTAAAACATATCGGAGGATGAGGAACTGTACGAATTCGCAGTGCTTCCTACGATGTATCCGCTTCCGAAGGAACTTCCCCAGTCGGAACTGGAGCTTCCCCAGTCGGAACTTCCCCAGTCGGAGCTTCCCCAGTCGGAGCTTCCCCAGTCGGAGCTCCCCCAATCGGAGCCTCCCCAGTCGGAACCGAAATCACTGTCGCCGCCGAATCCTCCGAAGTCCGCTCCGGCGGTAACCGGAACGAGTATGAGACACAGCACAAGGAACAGCACCAGAAGTTTATTTTGCATGGCAGATCCTTTCGGAAAAATTAGTATTTGACGAATTGTTCGACATCAAGAACGAATACGGTGGCACCGCCGACAACGATCTGAACAGGGATCGCCGTGCTGCCGATGGTGTTCGGCAGGCTTGTGGAAGGAACGGTTATGGCCTGCCTGCGACGGCTGTACTCTTTGATGGTATCCAGCGCAAGCTGGAGACGTTCCTCGTCGATCCCGATCATCAGGGTGGTGTTTCCTCCGCGAAGGAAACCGCCCGAGGAGGAGATCCGGGTGACACTGATCTCGTTATCGATCAGCGCCCTGGTCAATGCTTTTACATCATCATTCTGGATGACCGCAAATAACAGCTTCAAACAAGTCCCTCCGCATTTTTTTCTAGGTAAAGTATAACACCAAGGGTGCCGGTTTGAAAATGGAAAAATTGGTGAAAAAGCGGGAACGAAATGTGACGCCGGCATATTTCCGCGGATCGCGTGAGGGGGCGGAACGCTTCGGATCCGTATATTGAAGACGGCGTCCGTTGGAACGAAAGAGCATTTCCGGACCAAAGACCATAAACAGAAAAGCGGGAGCTGCGTGCCGCAACCCCCGCATAGTCTGTCACCGGATCAGGTCAATTCCGGCCGGCCGGTTTCTTCGGGTCAGAATTCCTTTGGAACGTGGACCTTGAACGTGCATTTCGTATTCGAGCCGTCATTCAGCAGGACCGTTATCGTTGCCGTTCCGGGTTTGTTCCAGGCGAGTCTCAGACGCATAAGACTGTGATCATACTCGTTTCCGTCGTCGTCTTTCCAATTGTCCATAGTATCCCCGCTGTAGCCTTCCATTTTATAAAAGGACGAGACTTCCGGATCACTGCTCGTGACTGTGATGTCGTAGCTCCATCCGTCCACTCTGAAATAGCTGTAGGCAAACCCGTCCGCTTTTGCTTCCACTGTTTCCTGACAGGGGATGATCCTGGAACCCTTGTCTCTCACGACGTCATACCGGATTACTTTTTGCACATCGCTTCCGTCTCCCGCGCAGGCACGGACTGCTATCTGCAGATCATAGCCGGATGTTCCCGTATAGGCGGCGATTCCCTTTTTCACCGAGAGCGCTCCGGTCTTTTTGTTGATCGAGACGTTCGCCAGGGCATCCTCGTCTTTCAGAGGCAAATTATATAAACCGGTTGAACTGTCTCTGGTAAACAGATCAACGCTCCAGGTAACATCGGAGGCTTTCGTGTCCGGCTTGCCGAATCCGTCACCGAAGGAGATCGTGTGCTTTGCACTGCAGCCCGCGGCAATGGTCGGGGTATCATAGAGCATTCTGTTTGCGGAGCTGGTAATCGTAAGGGAGGAAGCCGGGATCCTGACCGTAACTTTCACCGTTTTTTTAAGGTTGCTGCCGTCTGTAAGCGCGTATGTGACGTTCGCAGTCCCTTTTCCGACCGCGCGGATCGTTCCGTCTTCATCGACGGTCACAACCTTATTATTGCTTGAGGTGATTTGGACCTGCGACTGGATGTCATCCGCCGGGACCTGAGCGCCTTCCCGTATCAGGCGGATATTGACCGGGAATGCGTTTTCTACAAATATTTCATTTGCAGGCAGATCTACGTTAAACAGCGTAACTTTTGAAAGAGAACCGTCTGAGCCGGACGTGTAGTTAACTCCGTATATTTTACCGCCACGGTAACGGTCTTCTTCGATTTGGAAAGAGTCAGCAGCGGAAACAATGTCGATCGCGCCTCCTTCCACTTGAGCACGGCTGCCATCCTTCAGGGTTGGCGAGACAAGCACATAACTTCCGGGAGCGGCGTTTTTGTTTACGGTTACCTTGCCGTTGGAAGTGATCTTCGCGGGCCCATCTACGACTTTCCAGGTGACGGCTTTGTTGCTCGCCGTGGATGGCTCTATCTCCGCCTTTACCGTGAACGATTTTCCCGCCACAGCTTTTTTCGGTGCGATGATTTTTATTGTTTGCACCGGAGTAAACACCGTCACGTTGAGGACAGCGGCTTTTGCGCTTCCGTCCTTCAGTGAAACGCTGATCTTCGCCGTTCCGTTTCCGACCGCCTGAAGTGTATTGTCCTCACCTACAGAAACAACCTTGCTGTTGGAGGAACTGACTGCCAGCTCATAGCCACCCTCGGCGGGCGTCCGATCCGGATCAATGAGAGCCTCGGTTTTTCCGTCGACCTTATATACTCCATCCAGGTTTAGCAATGTTTGCTGACCGTTTTCCATGCGAAGCGTGCTCGCCGCCAAGACAACCTTGCGTGTTTCGGCGGGTCGCAGGACGACCGGAACCGTATCGCTGGCCGCCGGGTTCTCCTTGACTGTAGCCGTCACATTGACGGTGCATACAGCAGATGCTTTTGCCGTAAGCACGCCCTGGGCACTGATCTTTGTCCCCGCCGCGCTTCCGTCCGCGGGCAGCGCAATCGACCACGTCACGGCCTGGGCGGAATCCGCCGGAGAGACACTTGCCGTCAGAGTCGCGGACTTTCCGGAGAAGAGCATCTGCGGTGCGGACACCGTTACGCCTGCCGGTGAAGGATTGGCCGACACCGTCAGCGTGACCGAGGCAACCGTGCTCATGACACCCATTCCGCTGATACAGGCGGCATATACGGTTATTTTTTTGCCCGCCCATGCCTTCAGATCGACCGGACCGGTATATTTCTCGCCGACGGTCACGATGCCGTCTTTCACTACGGGTTTTTCTCCGACTGACCAGATGATCATCTTGTCGTTCGTTGCATCTGCCGGACGCGCTATGGTAAGTATTGATTCATACGGTACCGCCGTCTTGAAGGATGCGACCGGTTCCTCTCCGTTCATTACGGTGATGACCGGCTTTGTTTTATCTTTTTCAAAAAGCTTGGCGGCATCGATGATGCCGGCACCCATGCCTTCTGAAGCGCATTTGTTCACACAGGTTTTGAGTTTTGCCAGTGCTTTATCGGGTCCCACATTGCCAACTTTGGACATGTACAGAGCCAGAACGCCGCTGACGACCGGTGTCGCCTGGGATGTTCCGCTCATGTAGGCATAAGTGCCGTTGCCGTTGGTGAAAGCATATCTGTAACTCTCGGGAACCGTGGACAGAATATCGACACCGGGTGCCGAAATGTCACACCATTTTCCGTAGTTGGAGAAAAACGCCCGTTTGCCGTCCTTATCGACTGCGCCGACAGCGATGACATGATCGTAGTATGCCGGAAAACAGACGGTGTTGGACCCGTTGTTGCCCATGGCGGCAATGACCGTGATGCCGCTTTCGTAGGCTTGCTGGATCGCTTCTGCCTCAACAATGCTGCGGTGAGGAGAACCGAGGCTCATGCTGATGATATCCACACCGTCTTCGATCGCGCCGGTGATTCCGTTCACAATGTCCTCTGTTGTGCCTCTGCCTCCGGGCCGGGGAAGAACATTGTATGAATAGATCTCGGCATTCGGCGCGATGCCGGAGCCGCCCTCTCCATTGTCCAGGATCGCGCCAATGATCCCGGCGACATGCGTTCCGTGCCCGTTTGAATCGGCAGGCCCGATTTTTTCCGTAACTTTTCCGGCAAGATCCGGATGATCCGTGTCAACACCTGTATCCAGAACGGCTACGATAACGGAATCGCCCTTTGTGACGGACCAGGCTTCGTAACTGTTCACCGTATCATGCTGCCACTGATACGGACAATTCTCATTATTTTTCAAATTACAATTCTGCGGATCCTTGAGGAACGGGTCACTATCCTTGTAATCTTTCCAGGTGGTCTTTTCCGGCACTGCAATAGAGCTCGCGCTGACCTGCGGCTTCTTGGGATCTCCCGTATTGATGACCGGATCCAGCTGGATATAGTAATTCGGCTCGACCGCGGGCAGATTCAGGGTTTCATCCGCGCCGCATTCGACCGCCTGAACGACCGTTGCTTCCCCGTTCAGTCTGGCACGGGAGACTCCGTTCCGGAACGAAAGCAGTTCCGCGTTGTATGCTTCCGCAATGACGGCCGCCTCTTTCTCGTCGCCGGCCATGTACAGGATCTCTCCCGTAACATAATCCTCGCCTTCTGAACTGTTTTCCGCGTCCGCCGCCATACCGTACTCTTTCGCAGCGGCTTTGAACGCCATCTGCTTCGCGTTCAGTTCATAGCCTTCCGGCATTCCTTTGAAACCGTAAGGAAGAACTTCTTCGGGCTGTTCTTCTCCGGGTACGCATTCTCCTTCATGACCGTCTTCAAGAATGCAGCCCTCTGTTAATGTGCAGGGAATGAATTCTTCTTCCGGTCCGTCGGTTGCCGCTGTGTCTGCGTCCTGAACCGGTCCTTCCTCCGGATTCCCGTCAGCTGCCGCTTCTTCCGGCTCCGAGGGCTGATAGTCCGCATCTGCCCCGGAAGTCTCTTCCGGAATCTCAACGGTTTCCACTGCTTCCGGGGCGGACTCCGGATCACCGTCCGTTTCCGCTACAGAGAAGGAAAGACATCCGAACAGCATAATTGCTGCCAGAAAAAGTGAAAATATCTTCTTGATTTTCATATCCTTTTCTCCATTTTGATTTCTATCTGATGTCATTCGGCATAGGCCGAATAGATATGTACCTTTTCAAGACCGGGCCAGCCGTTTTCTTTTCCGAGGCGGATCACTTCCGGATCCGTCAGACCGGATGTGTTCAAAAAAGAGGCAATCCCGGAACGTTCATTGAAGTTTGCCAGCGAAATGCCGTACAGTCCGGCGGCTTTCTCCGCTTCTTCCCGTGATTCGAACTTGCCCAGCAGCGTTGCTTCGCTCATGATATCGGTCTCCTCTCCGCTCCGCGGATCCCCTGTGTCCGTGTCCGGAACTTCCGGCGTTTCATCGTCCGGGCCGTCCAGCCGGATATCCGGCAAAGTTCCTGTAGCATGCGGAGGTTCAGGGGACGCAGCCGGCGTGGCCTCCGGCACGGTTACACCGCATCCTGAAGAAAAGACGATGAGCAGAGCAAGTATGGCCGCTGTTTTTGGGATATGTCCCTTCATCCGCTTTCCTTCCTTTTTAGAGGGCTCCGTTTCCATACCCTTTTTGTGTCGTATACAGACAATGGAGAGAAAATGTCTCCTGATACAAATACACTAAGCCGACTAAAATATATCATACTTTGCGGTCAGTTGCATTCATAACGCGGGGAACTCTTTCCGTAATATAGAAAGGACCGTGAAATCCTGAAGTTTCACGGTCCACATCTGTTTATGCGCCGTTTGGTCTCAAAGTGCGGGAAACGGCCGTTGCTTTCGGAATTTTGCCGAAAAGCGGTGTCTTATTTCCACAAAGGAATGCCTTCGCATGCTTTGATCGCTTCATAGTCCTCCCCGGACAGGCGTGCCAGATTGTAGCTTATGGACGGAACGATCTCTCCCATGGCAATGGTGTTCGATGTTGAACGGTACAGCACAAAAGGAATCCCGTAACCGTTGCAGGACACAATGCCTATCGGGTATTTCTTGTCTGCATCGAGGGAACCGATGTCGCAATCGACGGTTTTGATTTTCTTCAAAGCGGGAACGAACTTGTCCATAATGCCGCTGCGGTCGATAAAGCACAAGAAGGCCCCGGATTCATCCGTCAATTTGCCACCGGTGAAATCCCCGTCCGGAAGCAGGGCGAAAGACCGAAAATGATTCCGGGAAGAGCGGGTTATATCCTGAACTCCGTAACCCAGCGGATTTCGATTTTTCGATATAAAAAAAGAGCCATGAAATTGTATTACTTTCATGGTTCTTATTTGGTGCGGCAGATGGGACTTGAACCCATACGCTCGCGCACACGCCCCTCAAACGTGCCTGTCTGCCAATTCCAGCACTGCCGCGCAAAGTGAATTATATTTTGAAGGGCGTGTTTTGTCAACCATTATTTGATTCGTCGTTGTTGTTTGCGGAATTCATCGGGTTTTTCCGGTTTCTGACGGAGAAACGTGTGTGCTTCCGTTTCTGTCCGGGGGTTGGATCTCACCTGCGGCGGTCAGGGCCATCTTTGTTAGGACGGGTCCGACGAGCTCATACACGAGAGTGGCTGTCAGTACGATTGCCTGTATCTTTGTGCCGTATGACGGAAGGCCGGTCAAAGCGACCTGGGCCATACCGATTGCGACACCTGCCTGGGGAAGCAGGGTGATCCCAAGGTATTTGCGGATATTCGGATCCGCCTTGACAAGGGTCGCACCCAGAAAAGAGCCAAAGTATTTTCCAAGGCTTCTTGCGAGGATGTACAGTACCCCGATCAGTCCGACCGTGGGGACGACGGCAAGATCAAGCTCCGCACCGGAAAGCACGAAAAACAGCATGAAAAGCGGAGGCGTCCAGCTGTCCGTGACATTCAGAACAGAATCCGCGTCGGCCCGCAGGTTTACCAGAGTCGCTCCCACGGCCATGCAGAGAAGCAGGGAGGACAGATTCCAGACAGAGGCCAGGGCGGAGCCCGCCAGTATCGCGGTAACGGCCAGACAAAGCCGGTTCGTTTTGGAGTGGAAGAACCGCATGGCAAAAGAGATCAGAAAACCGATGCAGCAGCCTACAGCCAGAGAAAGAACGATCTCCAGCAGCGGTTCCAGAAGCATGGACCGGACGGTCAGGGCGGTATCACCCGCCAGTGCCTGGGAGACGGAAAGGGAAACGGAGAACAGGATGAGTCCGATGGCGTCATCCATGGCGACCACAGGAAGCAGGGTGCTGGTCACGGGACCTTTGGCCTTGTACTGACGCACGACCATCAGGGTGGCCGCGGGTGCGGTCGCGGAAGCGATCGCCCCCAGGGTCAGGCAAAGGGGAAGCGGGAATCCGGCCAGGATCAGAACGACATCCACCAGCGCTGTCGCGGCGCATGCCTGCAGGATGGTGATGGTAATGGAACTTGTGCCGATCTGCCGGATATTGCTGAATTTGAATTCAACACCGATGGAGAACGCGATAAAGCCCAGGGCAACGTTGGTCAGAACGCTGATCAGCTCACTGTCCTCCGGCCGGAAAAGTTTCAGACAGTAGGGACCGACGATCAGTCCCGCCACCAGATAGGCGGTCACGTTGGGAAGGTGTACCAGCTTGGCCGGGCGCGTAAGCAACAGGCCGCAGACCATGGCGGCCGATAAGAACAAAACAGACTGCATTTCGGATCAATGAACTCCTTCTACATTGGAAACGGGAACAGTGAACATGATGCCGGAGTTCGGAGCGTCCAGGTTGCCGCAGACTTCGTGGATCGTATCCCGGGCGACCGGGACCTTTTCTTCTTCCATAACGGCAAACAGCATCTTTCCGGGTTCATTGTCCGGGTTCAGGAATTTTCTGAGGCTGCTGAACATGGGAGGGGGCTCGATGGAGTCATCGCAGAGGGAATGGAGCATGCCTTCGCAGTCCACGATGGTCGCGCCGTGGATATCGTTTTCCAGCATTTTATGCAGGATCGGGCGGACGGTCTCCGTCCGGTTGGAGATATAGATAAAAAGCACCATTTCAGTAACGCCTTTCTTTGTTTTTCTATGTCCGAAAGAACATTACGCTTGCGGAATGCATTTGTCAAGGATGTCCGGGGCGGCGGAAGGAAAAAATGCACCCGGGCGGAATATTTGTTATAATCTACTCAGATGACCGGGAGAAAGGGGTGACGGAAAACTGTTTATCAAGGGAGAAGAAAAAAACAGGCTGATCCTTCTGTATGTGTTCCATGCATACGGGATCGGGCTGACAAAAGAACAGGCTTACCGTCCCCTGTTTGAGAACGATATCATGTCCTTCTTTGATTTCGGAAATGCCGTTTACGAACTGGAGGAGGACGGGTGGATCGCCGCGATCCCGAGATCCTACGGTCAGGAGTACAGGATCACGGAGCCCGGGGAACAGGCGCTTGCCTCCCTGGAGGAGACGCTTCCGGCTTCTTTGCGTGCAAGGATAGCGGAGACCGCGGAAAGCGGACGGGAGAAAGTCATTGAGGAGACCGGATACCCGACTTCCCAGCGGGAACTGGGAGACGGATCCTATCTCGTCCGGCTGTCGGTAAGGGAGAAGGACGCGGAGGAAATGACGGTTGAGATACGGGTACCCAACCGGGAGGCCGCGCGGAAGATGCGCGGGAACTGGAAAAGGGAATCTTCCGGGATCTACAGTTCCATTATGACAGCGCTTCTGTCCGGTTCGGAATTACCCCCGGAGGAGTGAGATCATTTCCCACCGGTCCGCGGCGGAGAAGATGGTGTTGCCGGAGACGAGCACGGAGGCGCCGGCATCCCGGCAGAGAGCGGCTGTTTCCGGATTGATTCCGCCGTCGATCTCAAGTTCACAGGCAGGATTCAGTTCGTCAATGATTTGGCGGACTGTTTTTATTTTGTCCAGAACTTCGTATTTGAAAGTCTGGCCTCCGAAGCCCGGATTGACGGTCATCAGAAGGACAAGGTCGCAGTAAGCTATCCATTCCTCCAGCCCGTCCACGGGTGTGGCGGGATTGAAGACGACCCCCGCCCGCGCGCCCAGTTCCCGGATCCTGTTCAGAAGGGCAACCGGGGAGGGTTCCGCTTCCACGTGAAAAGTGATCAGATCCGCGCCGTTCTTGGCGAAGGGTTCGATCCAGACAGACGGATCCGAAACCATCAGGTGAACATCCAGCGGAAGGGATGTATGCTTCCGGACTGCCTTGCACATGACCGGCCCGAAGGTCAGATTCGGCACGAAATGGCCGTCCATGACATCAAAATGGATCCAGTCCGCGCCGGCTTCGGCTGCGCTTTCCACATCTTTGCCCATGGCTGCCCAGTCCGCGGACAGGATGGACGGTGCAATCTTAATCATATCTGTGCTTTCTTCCTTCTTCAAATTCTTTGGCGAGAATTCCGTAGCGTTCGTATCTTTTCCGGGACATTCCGCCCCTGGCGACCATTTCCTTGACGGCGCAGTCCGGTTCGGTGAGATGCATGCATCCCTGAAAACGGCATTTGCCCGGGAGATCGGAGAATTCCGGATAGCACCTGTTCAGGTCCGCCTGCTCCATGCCGGCGGATTCGAAAAGCGAGAAACCCGGCGTATCAAGGATGGCTCCGCCGAATGCGGGCCAGAGCTCGGCACGGCGGGTGGTGTGTTTTCCCCGGTCTGTCTTTGCCGACAGGGAACCGGTTTCCAAATCCAGTCCGGGGATCAGCGCGTTCAGCAGGGAGGACTTTCCGACGGCGGACTGCCCGGCAAAGCAGGAGATCCTGTCCTGCAGGACTGATTTCAGTTCGTCCAGACCGTCGCCGTTCTTTGCGGATGTCCGCAGCGTCCGGAAATGCCCGCTGTAATCCGCGTCAAACTGGCGCAGGATTTCCGGGTCCGGAGCATCGCATTTGTTCAGTACCAGGACCGGCTCAACTCCGAGCATCTTCGCCTGGATGATAAGTCTGTCGGCCAGAATCCAGCTGGGTTCCGGCACGGAAGCGGACAGAACGATCAGCAGCAGATCGATGTTGGAGACGGCGGGACGCACCAGGATATTCTTTCTCGGGGATATGGTTTCTATGGAGGCGGTCCCGTCCTGCTGCATGGAATAAGTGACCAGATCCCCGACGGTCGGAGTCAGACCCTGGATCCTGAAATGTCCCCTGGCCTTGCAGGATACCGGCTCTCCGCCGGCATCCGGGAGAACATAGTAAAAACCGCCTATTCCTTTGATGATCCTGCCCGTACTCATGGAATCTGATTCGTTTCGTTAAAGGTAATCTCCTGACGCTTCGCCTCAACACCGTTGATATAGAGAATGATCTCATATATCCCGCTGGACGAGACGGTGGCGGTGACAGGGATCGGGATCTTTTCCCCGCGTTCCAGGGTCCCGGAATACAGCACCCGCTCGATCAGATACCCGTAGGGAGCGTCCTCGATCACCGCAAGGACCGGAGTGCCGTTTTCGGCGATATCCACGCTGAACGCGGTATCCGCCGAGTAACCCGCGGGCTGCGGACCTCCGACGGTGAGCAGGACCGTGCTGTTGGACTGGACCTGATTTCCCGCACCGGGGGACTGCTGAATGATAACACCGTAGTTTTTGTCGTCTGTTACCGTGGTGTCGTACTGCAGGCGGATCTTCATGCTTCCCGACTGTTCCAGAAGAGGCAGCGCCTGCTTGAGCGGGAACAGGATCACGGAAGGCATCTCAAAGGAGGATGTCTTTGTGGCGCTGATGCTGATGTTGACCGGGGTTCCCGCCGGGAACTCCGCACCGGCGGACGGATACTGGGAACAAATGTATCCGATTGCCGTGTCCGAGACCTGATAGGAGACCGTTCCGACAGCGAATCCCGCTGCGGTCAGGGCCTCTGTTGCCTCTTCCATGGTCTTGCCGATGATATCCGGAATGACGGGCACGCTGGGGCCGGAACTCACCGTAACGGTGATGGCGGATCCCGGCTTTGCCTTTTGCCCGGCTTCAGGTGACTGGGTTATTACGACGCCGGATGCGAAATCCTCGTTGATCTCGTATTCGGAGATATCTACGGTAAACCCGTAGTCTTCTGCCCGGGCAGTGGCTTCCTGGAGTTCTTTTCCGGCAAGCGCAGGGACCAGTCCCAGCTGGTCGCCATCGGAGCGGAAGATCGCCTGAACGCCGAAGAAGGTTCCGATAAATGCCAGAATCAGACCGGCAATGACAATACCGATCTTCCATGCGGGAGGGATCGTGTGAATGCTGAACCCTTCCGATTCCTCCTCTTCATCCGCATCATCCGAGGGACCGGGATGTTCCGAATCCGGGATGAAATCCGGATGCTTGAGAGCGTACAGAAGGGCACGCTTCATTTTTTCCGCGGTGCGGTAACGTTCTCCGGGATCCTTTTTCAGGGCACGCATGAGAACGGCATTGACGGAGGGATAGATCTCCGGGTTGCGTTCAATGGCGGGGACGGGCTCATCGTTGATGTGCATCAGGGCGATGGACACGGCGGTATCCCCGGAGAAGGGGACGGTTCCCGTCAGCATCTCATAAAGAACGATGCCAAGGGAATAAAGGTCGCTTTCCTCGGAAACGGGTTCGCCCTTTGCCTGCTCCGGCGAGAGGTAGTGGGCAGACCCGAGAACGTTGGAAGCGTCAAAAGTCACGGTGTTCGCCTGTACGTCACGGGCGATCCCGAAATCCGTCAGTTTCATTTTTCCGGAAGGGGTCACAATGATATTCTGAGGCTTGACGTCCCTGTGGATGATGCCTGCCTCATGGGCGGCGGAAAGGGCGCTGAGGATCTGAACGCAGGAACCCACTGCCGATTTCTGGGGCAGGGTGCCCTTTTCCTGCAGATGCTCTTTCAGGGTCTTGCCTTCCACGTATTCCAGAACGATATACGGAATGCCGTTGTATTCCCCGACTCCGTAGGCGCGTACGATGTTTTCCTGGGACAGATGCAGGACGGTCCTGGCCTCCCGCTCAAAACGCCGGAGAAACTCCGGGTTGGACCGGAACTCCTCCTTGAGGATCTTCACGGCCACGGTCCTCTGTCTGCCCAGGTCCACGGCACGGTAGACTTCAGCCATGCCGCCGGTCCCGATGAGCTCTTTGATCTGATATTTCCGGTTCAGGATGGTTCCGATCATTTGCCGTCACCTCCCATGTTCCGGATCAGAACGGTGGTGATGTTGTCGCGGCTGCCTGCGTTCAGAGCGGCATCCACCAGCAGGTCGCACAGTTCTTCGTCGGAAAAATCCATGGAAAGGATGGTGCTGATGTCCTTTTCCGGAAGGACGCCGTGCAGTCCGTCGGAACAGAGCAGCAGGAAATCCCCCGGCTCCCATGTTCCGTTGAAGTAGTCCGGACTGATGGTGAAATCGATGCCGATGGCTTTGGTGATGATATTCCGGAGCGGATGATTGACGGCTTCACTCTCGGTAATGACCCCGGCCTCCAGCAGCGAGTTGACAAGGGAGTGATCCCGGGTGATCCGGGTCAGGAACCCGGTATGGAACTGGTACAGACGGCTGTCTCCCACATTGACGGCATGAAAGGATTCCCCGTCCGCGATGACGCCCACGAGCGTGGATCCCATTCCGCCGCAGGGAGGATTGTCCGCGGCATAACGGTAGACGGAAAGATTCGCTTCCCGCACCGCCCGGTCCAGAGATTTCTCCGGAGTATCGGACGCGAGTTCCACGAAGTCCGACAGCGCGTCAACGGTCAGGCGGCTGGCGGTTGCACCGCAGGCCATTCCGCCCATTCCGTCCGCCACGGCTGCGAGGATCCGCTTTTCCTGCGCGAGGGCGAGGCAGTTGTCTTCGTTTCCGGCCCTGTGGCCTGTGATGCTCTTATGCGCGTAACTGATCAAGTGTTTTTCTCCTTAACTGTCCGCAGGCGCCCTCGATATCGGCGCCCATTTCCCGGCGTACCGTGGCGGAAACATGTTCCCGCTCGAGCCATTTCTGAAACTGCTGTGCTTCCTGACGGGTGCTTCCCGTCAGATTCCGTTCCGGAACGGGGTTCAGGGGGATCAGGTTGACGTGGCAGAGAATGCCGCGCAGTTTTTTCGCCAGGGCGACGGCATCCCGCTCGGATGCGTTCACTCCGCGGATCAGGGCGTATTCAAACACCACCCTGCGTCCGGTGACGTCCGCGTATTCCTTCGCGGCGGCGAGCAGATCCTCTACCGGGTATTTCCGGTTGACGGGCATGAGCTCGCTGCGGGTATCGTTGTCGTGGGCATGGAGGGAAACGGACAGGGTGACGTGCGGCGCTGTCTCCATGAAATCCCGGATCCTGGGGACAAGCCCGCAGGTGGAGACGGAGATGTTCCTGGGACTGATCCCCATCCCGGAGGGGGATGTGACCAACTGCAGGAAACGGACCACGTTGTCGAAATTGTCCAGCGGCTCCCCGCTGCCCATAAGGACCAGATTCGTTACGTTCCTGTGCCCTTCCTCGGCGGGCGGCTCGTCCCGCTCGACGGCAGTGACTTCTCCGAGCATTTCCCCCGCCGTCAGGTCGCGGACCTTTCCCTCCAGAGTGGAGGCGCAGAACGCGCATCCCATGCGGCAGCCGACCTGGGTGGAAAGACAGACGGTGTTGCCGTACTTGTAGCGCATGAGGACGCCTTCCACCATGTTCCGGTCTTCCAGGGAAAACAGGTATTTGACGGTCCCGTCTTTCTGCGAGATCCGTTTGTCGTATATTTCGACACGGCCGTAGGGAACCTCCTTCAGCTTTTCGCGGAGCGTCTTGGGAAGATTTGACATATCCTCCGGAAGGACGCCTTTGGAGATCCAGCGGAAGATCTGCTCCGCCCGGAAGGCGGGTTCGCCCCAGCCGGTCAGGAGGGTCTTCAGCTCTTCGATTGTGCAGTCGCTCAGTCGCATCGTTTCATCCTTGCCATAAAAAATCCGTCTGTCCCGTGCAGGTGCGGGAAAAGCTGGAACATGCTCCCTTTTGCGAAGGGGAGCGGATCCGGCGTGAAACCGGCGTTCCGTTTCAGGAACGACAGGACCTGCATCTCGTTCTCTTCCGGGGACAGGGTGCAGGTGGCGTAGATCAGCAGGCCGCCCAGACGGACATAACGGGAGCAGGCATCCAGTATGGAGGCCTGGATCCTTGTCAAAGACTGCAGATCCTCCGGGGTCTTGGCATACCGGAGATCCGGCTTCGTATGGAGGAGCCCCAGTCCGGTGCAAGGCACATCCAGCAGGACGATATCAAAACGGGATTCATATTCCGCGTCAAAAACGGATGCGTCCTTCTGCAGGACTTCGGCGGAAACATGCAGCCGTTCAAAGGTCTTTTTCGTAAGTTCTGCCCGGTGCCGGTGCAGTTCAAAACAGGTCAGTTCCGCGGTGTTTTCCGACAGGGAGGCCAGATAGGCCGACTTGCCGCCCGGGGCGGCGCAGGCGTCCAGGATCTTTTTTCCGCGGCAGTCCCCGGCGGAACGGCAGATCAGCATGGCGCCCTCGGACTGGACAGTCATGGTCCCGTCCCGGAAAGGCGGAAAACGGTTGAAATCAAAACCGCTGTCCAGGATCAGAGCCTCCGGGTCCCGGACTCCGGCAGCGGCGTCAACGGGAAGAGCCTCGATGAGATCTTCTTTCGTGGCGGGATACTGCGCCCGGACCACGGTGCCGGGGGAATCCGCCTGCAGCAGCGCCGCGGCGGTCTCCGCTCCGTAGGAACGGATCCACATATCCACGATCCAGGCAGGACAGCTGTACTGGACGGAGAGCCGCTTGACGGGATCTCCCGGGACCGGGGGAAGGTTTTCCCTTTCCCTGTCAAGCTTCCGCAGTACGGCGTTCACAAACCCGCACAGTTCCGGCTTGTCGATCTCCCTGCACAGGGACACATACTCCGAAACCACTGCGTGGGAGGGGGTCCTGAGAAACAGGAGTTCCGCCGCTCCGAGACGGAGAATGTTCCGGACGGCGGGTTTCGGGGAACGCTTTACATATCCGGAAAGGATATGATCCAGATACATCAGGCGGTCCAGCGCGGTATACACCAGCGCGCTGACGAAACGGAAATCCGTATCACTGAGGACCGGCCGCAGTTCGTTCAGTTTCAGGTTGCAGTAAGCATGACCGGAAGACACTTCCGAAAGCAGTTCCAGCGCGTGCCGCCTTGCGGTCATGGGATGGCCGTTTTTCCTCCGGGAGGTCATGTGAGGATCTTCCCGGAGAGAGAGTTCCCGCGGAGGAATGTAGCGGCATCCAGCCGCTTCCCGCCCGGGAGCTGCAGTTCCAGCACCTGTACGTTCCCTTCTCCGCAGGCGATGTACAGGCCTTCCTTCGGGCTTCCGGAACAGGTTCCGGGGGTGCCGGCTGCCGGCATGTCTGGGACAAGAGCGGTTTTCCATATCTTGACCGGCTGGCCGTCCAGCTCCGCATAGGCGCCGGGCCAGGGATTGACACCGCGCACCAGGTTGTGAACGGCGCGGGCGGGCTTATGAAAATCGATCCTGCCGTGTTCTTTTTTCAGCATGGGGCATACGGTGGCGGCGGAGGCGTCCTGGGGGATCCTTGTCAGGGATCCTTTTTCAAAAGCCGCGAGGGTCTCTAAAAGGACATCCGCTCCGATGACCGCCAAACGGTCGTAGAGTTCCCCCGCGGTCTCGTCCGGATCCACCGGAACGGTCCTTTGCAGAAGGATGTTCCCGGTATCCATGCCGATATCCGTCAGCATGGTGGTGATCCCGGTCTCTGTTTCCCCGTTGATCACTGCCCACTGGATCGGGGCGGCGCCCCGGTATTTCGGGAGCAGGGAGCCGTGTACGTTGACGCATCCGTATTCCGGGACCGCCAGGTCCTCCGCGGATAGGATCTGTCCGAAGGCCGCCGTGACCATCCAGTCGGGACGGAAGGAACGCAGCGCTTCCACGCCTTCCGGGCTTTTGATCTTTTCAAACTGGAAGACGGGGATCCCGTGCTCCAGGGCGGTCTGCTTCACCGGGGGCGCAACGGGCGTTTTGTGTCTGCCCACGGGCCGGTCCGGCTGTGTGAAGACCGCGACATCATCCCCGCGTCCGATCAGGGCAAGCAGGGACGGTACGGCAAATTCCGGTGTGCCGAGAAACGCGATACGCATATCTTATGACTCCTCCGCGGCTGTTTCCGCTTTCTTTTCTTCCGGCGGGTCTTTCACCAGCCGGAGGTAGACGAGTCCGTCCAGGTGATCCAGTTCATGCTGGAGCGCTCTGGCAAACAGTCCGTTGGCATCAAATGTCTGCTCTTCCCCCTTCCGGTTCAGGGCGGAGACCAGCACATGCTCCGCACGCTCCACATATCCGGATCTGCCGGGGAAGGAAAGACAGCCCTCCATGTCCCCCTGGATCCCGTCCGAGGACAGGATGACCGGGTTGACCAGTTCCACGGGACCGTCTCCGACGTCAATGACGCATACTCTGCGCAGGATCCCCACCTGGGGAGCGGCAAGGCCGACGCCGTCGGCGTCGTACATGGTGTCGATCATATCGTCGATCAGCTCGCCGAGAGAGTCGTTGAACTTCTCAACAGGCCGGCATTTTTTTGTCAGGCACGGTTCGTCATCCGTGCGGATATTACGCAAAGCCATCTATTCAGGCCTCCTTTTCTCAACCATATATAATATACCATGAATGAAAAACCTGTAAAGAAAGCCCGCTCCCGGAAAACCGGATGCGGGACCGGCATTTTCCGGAGACCCTGAATTCCGGAGAGAAGACGGGATGTGGTATAATCCCGGTATATATGGAAAAATTCACAGAGTACAAAAAACTGTCCAAGAAAAAGAAAAAAGAGCTGAACAGCAGAAAACGTGTCTACTGGACGATTTGTCCCGTCACGAGAAAGCCCTCCAGATCCAAAGCGTACAAACGGTCCCGGAAACATCCCGGAACGGAAATCGAGGACGAGTGAAACAGAAACGGATCACGGATCTCACAATTTACCGGAAGACGATCGGCTTCGTTCTGAAGCGGGTCAAATTTCTGTTTCTGGCGGGATTGATCCTGCTTTTTCTCTGCTGCATTCAGGCTGTTCTCACGATTCTTTTTCCGGGTTTCATGGGTAAGATCGGCTGGCTGGCGGGGATCCTGAACGCCCTGTTCACTTTTTTGGCCGTGAATGCCGTTGCCGCCAGAAACAAAAGAAGATACTGGCTGGGGCATATTTCCATGATCACAGAGGCGGAACAGAACAACCGGCTGCCGGAAGACCCGTTCCGGGAAGGACTGAAACGGGCGGATGAACGATTCGGGAACGCGGATGTTTTTAAGGTCCTGAAAAACACCCTGACCGCACTTGTCGGGCTGTTTGTCAAAAAAGAGATGAACGCGGAACAGAGGAAGGAAACGGTCATCCGCACACTGAAGGAGATCCGGTCTGCCGCGGTCATACTCATTGCCAATCTGATAGGCAGTTTCGGCTCCTGCTGCATGGCATGGATGTTCCGTAACCCGGAAGAGCATCCTGACGTGAAAGGGATCGGGAACAGCGTGAAACACTACTTCCGGAATATCGGCGGGATCATCGGCGTATCCGCCGTGAATCTTCTCATCGGTCTGGGCGTGATCCTGCTGATCGCCACGCCCGTTTCCCTGGGCGTGGATTTTCTGATCCATGAGACTCCGGTCTGCGCTTTTCTGGAACGTCTGTCAGTGGAGATCTTTCCGCTGAAAGAGGATCAGGCGACCGCGTTCGTGTACGGCGGGATCATTCTGTTTACGATATTCGTATTCTGGGAAGTCATAGTCATTCCCCTCAACAGGATCCGGACCGTCCGCTACTATCTTGGAAGGATTCCGTCCGGTGAGGAACCGGAGATCCCGGATGAAGCGGAAACATCTAGCGGTTTATCACAGCCTCGATAATTCGGAACCATTCCTCCGTATCCACTTCCGACGCCGTTACCGCGAAGGATTCACCGCCCTGTGTCCACCAGGCGTAGTTCGTTGTTTCCTCATAAAACATATGGACCGGAATTCCGTTTACCACGGTCAACGCGTCCGGTGAACCGCCCTGATAGTTGAGCAGGTCTTTTTCGCCATCATCGTGCAGTATGGTGATCTTTTCCATTCGGTCCTCCTGTTTTCGCCGGCGTGCGCTGCCGGGCGGAATGCTGAATGTGTTTCCGCTTCCATTATATGCGGAATCCCCCGGAAAAATCAGCAAATATTTGCCGGGTGCGGAGGCGGGATCCCCGGTATCCGTGATTCAAGTAAACGTGTTTTCAGATATGATTTAATGTTATAATGAAAATGTATAGACT